>OLII01000098.1_pt1 | contig 31340 bp, 26 predicted proteins | sample 1609481 | NCBI WGS metagenome assembly OLII01 (sample SAMN05416859, study PRJEB24817) | seawater metagenome | isolation source: Sea water | place: Canada:Atlantic | collected 2013-11 | reverse complement strand
TGTTCCTGCTGAAACTTCTTACGTAAGAACTTTGACGGGTTTTGTTGTACCTGCTCTAACCATAAGGCATGAGAGGGTAGGCGATTATTGCTTTTAGGCTTTTTCTCAACTTTGACAAATTTTTGTCCATCAGCAATTTCCGTTGATAATGTTTTTTTACCCGGAGATTTCTTCAAGTTACTAATGATCTTTTCCATTAACGCCAAGTTTTCAATTGCCTGTTGATTATTTGGCTCTTGCTCAATCACTGATTGATATAATTCAGCGGCAGTAAAATATTGCCCTGCGTGCGCTAAGGCATTGGCTTGTGAAAATTTAGCTTGTGTCCCTTCATATTGCGCATAAATACTTGCTGCTCTTTGATAATCACCATCAGCATAAAAGCTATAAGCTATCCAATCTTTATCGATAAATGTCCTGGCGGCTTTAGCTGGATTCCCTTGATTTAACACGACCATGCCTTGTTGATCACGTGTTAACCATAAGTTCCAAAAAGCTTGCTGATTGTTATAAATAACCAGTGATACCAAACCAATAATGATGGCAATAGATAACGCTAGGTGTGCGCGGTACCAGCGCACCATTGTGCTTGGCAAGCGCTTGATACGCTGAAAAATGGATGATGCTTCAGTTGCTGAGTTTATCAGTGTCTTTTTATCGGTGTTATTTACCACTGTAATGTCCACCCTCGTCTAAACCATAGAGCTTGTAGCGGAATAAGTAAAAACAGTAACGGATAACCTTGATCATACCAAGGCTGCGCTTTGTCGTTCACAGCAAACATATTATTATCAATAGCTTGGTTTACATCGCTGACATCATCAGAGTTATGGGTAAAGGTAATTAATTCACCATGACCAACAGCGGCTAAGTTTGATAATTGCGCTAAGGTATCGCTGCTTAGTCCTGTTGCACTGGCTAAGCCACTGTTTGGGTTTTCTGCTATCGCCCAAACCAGTAATTGATCTTGTTGCTTATCAAATAGCACTTTAAAGGCATTAATGGCTTCAGTATTAGTTTTATCCGTTAACAGCAATACCGTTGAGGCGGTTTCTGCTTGTGCTAGTAGCTGCTCTACCGGTTTAACCACTGATTGAGGCGAGCTTTCGGGTACCGGCAATAACCCCGTATCAAGGACATCAAGGAAGTGATGGATCATTTCTCTATCTTGGGTGATCGGCATAGCAATATGGGCGCTACCAGCATAAACCACTAGCGCGGTTTTCGCATCACCACGCAACTCGAGTAACTGAGTAATCTTTTGCTTAGCGCGCATTAATCGTGATGGCTGAATATCATCACTTTGCATAGATGCAGAAACATCTAAAGCAATCACTAAAACCGATTCATCAACAAAAAATGGCGAAGCTTTTTTAGTCCAGCTTGGTCCTGCCATGACTAAGGTGCCAATAATGGCAAATGCGGCAAAGAAATTTTTCGGGGTAAACTTTCGTGATTGCTGTTGCCTTAACGCAAGATGTTCAATGACTTTATCTGACATGTGCCCGCGCCATTGTTTAAGCACATCATCTTTTTCAACCAAAGATCGATAGAAAATAAATAATGGCACAATGGCTAGTAGCCACCAAGGCCGTAAAAAGTGAAAGTTTGCCAGCTGAGCTAAGTTAAAGGTTTGTGAGATTGCTGCACCATCAAGTAAGTCAAATAAGCTACTCATTCGTGACTCCTCGCTTGGCTAAGCGCACCATTAATAACCCTATAACCAACAAAATGTTGGCAGCAAAGTACACTGCAAATGCAAGATGGTGCAAGCTACTACGAGGCCGAAATGATTTGGTTTCATATTCCTGTTCTTCAATCTCGTTAATCGCTTGATAAGCACTTTGTAATTGCTTTTTATCTAAGGCTTTAAAGCTGGCACCTTGGGTAATTTTAGCAACCTGTTCAAGGGTTTTTACATCCATTTCATATAGGCCTTTGCTACTAGGATCTCCTACCGCAATGGTATAAATTTTAATGCCATGTTTTGCCGCGATTTCAGCGGCTTTTATTGGCGGCATTTTAGAGCCGGTGTCTTTGCCGTCGGTCAGAAGGATTAACACTCTTTGCTTACTGTTGGCTCGCTCAAAAATCGCAATGGATAAGCCAATAGCGTCACCAAACGCGGTTTGATAGCCAGCATAACCTAGTTGCACGCTATTGAGTAAACTCTGCCAAGTGCTAATGTCTTCGGTAAAAGGTGCTTGTAAATATGCTTCATCGGCAAATAAAATCAGTCCTAATCTGTCATGTTGTCGTTGTGCAGCGAACTCAGTCAGTACCTGCTTGGCGGCGACTAGTCGATTCACTTTGTCACCGTTATCATCGATAAAATCTTTTTCAGACATGGAGTTTGATAAATCTAACGCCACCATAATTTCACGCGCAGATTTTTTCTGCTCAATAGGTTCACCCAACCACTCTGGCTTAGCAACCGCAGTTACTAATGCCAGCCAACCAATGACCAATAAGGTACGTTGAATCAAGTTTCGATTTAATAATACCGCGCCCTTGGTTGGCTCTTTACCTGTTACGGCTAATAAACGTTGAAAATAAGGGACTTGTAGTGAGGCTTTTTGTTCTTTGTATTTTGGCGTAAAAAAGTAAACCAAAAATGGTAAAGCCAATAAGGTAAATGCCCAAGGATAAGCAAACTCAATCATGGGCACCTCGATGGTTCTTCACCCAAAACATGGCTTGCTCTTTTATTGCTTGAATTTGTTGTGTTGAAAGTTTTGGTCGTTTTGCATAGGCCAGTTGACTTAATACGCCGCGGTGCTGACCTGAAAAGTCACTACCTTGGCACTCTTTATCTAACCAAAGCTCCCAAGCATTACCTAAATGGGGAGCAACTTGCAGGCGAGGGTAACCATACAATGCCGTTTTTCTTAGAATGAGTGGGATTTTTTTTAGCTCATTACTTTCATCAAGGGTAAGTTGCAGCTCAGCTAAATGACTTAACGCTGCGCGGCGATAAGCATTGCTAAGGTATTTTTTAATCACTAAATAAACGCGATACAGTAAGTAAGTGAAAAATAACAATACCAGTAATTGCCAACCTAAGGTTTGTGGTAACCAGTTAATCTCGGCTGGCTGGGCTATTTCATGTAATGAAGTCAATAAAGGGTTATCAGTTTTTGCCGCCAGTAATTTATCGTTAATATTACTCATTTAGATATCTACCCCTAAAGCTCGACACAACTGCTTATCGGCATCTTCAACCGTGTTAAAGGGTAATAATGGAATACGGTATTGATTGGCAAGTTCAGTAAAAGACCCAATAGAGGTTTTGACATTATCGCTAAACTCTTGCTGCAACTTTTTCTCTTGAGGTGAAACTTCGACTTGCACATTACCGTCACTGACCACCATATGTGGTAATTCAGCTAATTTATGTTCCAGCGGGTCGGTAACATGACACATAATAAAGTCATTGTGTTGGCTAAGTTTTTTCACGTATTCGCCGCAGCGATCATTCCAACCATAACCATCGCCAATGAGGATCACTAGCGCGTCATGACCGGCAATGCGTAATGCTTGGGTAAACATATGCTCTAATGATACTTGATGTTCAGCACTGGTAACGCCTGTTTTAAGGGCTTGATTTTGCTTAGTGATTTCACCGATAATTTTAATAACTTGTAAGTGACTGCGTTGTGGCATTAGCGTTACTGCATCAGTATCATTAAAGACAATGGCACCAATTCGGTCGGTGCTATCAATGACTTGCCAAGCGATTAAGGTCGCGACTTCGGCAGCGATAACTGATTTCATTTTTTTCTTGCTGCCAAAAAACATCGATTGGCGCTGATCAACCAGTAAAAAGACACTGCGCTCTTTTTCTTCGGTATAAACTTTTACATGGGGCTTTCCAGTACGCATGGTAACTTTCCAATCCATGGTACGAATATCATCACCGCGTTGGTATTGGCGCATTTCTTCAAAATTTAAGCCTCTACCTCTCAGTTTACTGATGTTTTTCCCCGCTAAAATACTATTTATCGGTTGTAAGCTATTAAAAGCAAAACCTTTGGCAGCAAACTGCAAGCGTTGCAAGGCATCAACACTGGTATACATATCAGGGTCTAACTGTGAATTATCACTCATTTCGTGCTCACTTAGTGAAAAGTCGACAACTTAAACAACGACAACGTTTGCTAATATTTCATCAATTACTTGGTCGGCACTGATGCCACTGGCTAAGGCTTCGTAAGTTAAAATCAGTCTGTGTCTTAAGACCGCGTGTACCACTTGCCTTACATCATCAGGGTCAACAAATTCTTTGCCGTTTAACCAAGCCATCGCACGAGCACTTTTATCTAAGGCAAGTGTCGCTCTTGGGCTTGAACCTACTTTTATCCACTTGGCTAAGTTAGATTCAGGGTAAACTTCTGGCGTACGGGTGGCCATAATAATTGCCACCATGTAATCAAGTACGGCATCATCACAATGAAGATCGTCAACTTCTTTACGGGCATCAAAAATGCATTTTGGGTCGATAGGCTCAAACGTTTCAGTGGCAGGTTTGCTTTCACTGCGCACTAGCTTAACAATATCTTTTTCTGACGCGCCGTCTGGGTAATCAAGATTTATTTTCATAATAAACCTATCCATTTGCGCTTCAGGAAGCGGGTAAGTCCCTTCTTGCTCAACGGGGTTTTGCGTGGCAAGTACCATAAATAGTTCGGGTAATTTGTAGGTTTTACCGGCAACAGTAATTTGTCTTTCTTCCATCGCTTCAAGTAAGGCAGCCTGTACTTTTGCTGGCGAGCGATTAATTTCATCGGCTAAGAGCAGGTTATTAAAAACAGGGCCTTGTTGAAAGGTTAGGGTAGGCTTACCATCAACTTCTTGGTAAACCTCGGTACCGGTAACATCAGAAGGTAATAAATCCGGGGTAAACTGTACGCGGCCAAGGTCAACAGATAGTGCTTTAGCTAATGCTTTAATCGAACGAGTTTTTGCGGTACCGGGTAAACCTTCCAATAAAACATTACCATTGGTCAGCAGTGAGATAAGTAGTGTTTCCACCATGTGCTGTTGACCAATGACAGATTGTGCTAACTGCTTTTTTAACTGGTTGATAATGCCTAACGTTTCGCTCATTGCTGTTCCCTAGAAGCTTGGTTTAGTTAACCCTAAAAATAGATTAATTCAACCATAGCTAAATAGCGAATAAACAACAACTTAAAAGTTAGCGGTAAGCAGTATGAAGTACTTAAAGTGACGTTATTTGCGCTAGTTCTTCAGCAAATAAATCGCTTAAAAATATTAATGCCTGAAAAACATGGAAGTAGCTGCGCATGAAAAACTGAATTGTGCTGTTGGCATGATTTAGCTCCATAAAATAGTCCATGATACGCCGGCCTTTAAAGGCGATTGAACCACAAATTAATGCGGTAATCGCTAAGCTAGGCTCAGCCGTTTCTGCAATAAAAGCATTGGCTGATGTCACTAGCATCAGCAATAGCCAAGAAGCATCTAAGGTATTAAACGTTGCTACGGATTTAGTCATAAATATCCCCTTATCTTAGTACGTAAAGTAATGGGAAAATGATGACCCAAGCTAAATCAACCATATGCCAGTAACAGGCAATAGCGGTGAAGCCAATGTGGTGTTGCTGGGTGTAATTGCCAAACTTTAGCTGACGAATTGCCCACAACAAGCTGCCGCTAGCCCAAAACACATGTAATAAATGATTAAAGGTCAGATAGTAATATACGGTATAAAAATTATTGGTATTGGTGGTTATGCCCTGATCAATATTCCAATGATATTCCCATATTTTGATAACTAAATAGAGGCCTCCGCAAAATACTGCGCGCCATAGCCAAGTGATGCTTTTCTCTGGGTTATTAAGCCTAATTTCAGCTAATGCTTTGGCAACAAAATAACTACTGCTGATAAGTGCAAAGGTATTTAACATGCCAGCTAAGGTATTTAACTTTAATGGTCCTTGATTAAACTCTTCAGGGTAATGCGCTTTAGCAATAAAATAAACCAAGAAAAACAGCGCAAACTCAGTCATTTCGGCGAAAATACCCACCCAAACCGCGCGATTCCCCGGTATTTTATTAATGGTTTCTGGTTCATCGTTAACGATGCCAGTGCCATTTAAATAAAACTGCTGTGTTGAGGCTGTGGTCTCTATTGAGGTTTGAGTAATCATTTTGCAGCCCTAATTTTTAAAGAACATGGTGTTTTTTTCTAGCATGATGTCAGGCTGTTCAACTGATTGAATAATAAAACTAAACTTAGTAATTTTATCCTTTAAATCATAACCATCAATACTGACCGTTACTGGCACTTCTTCCATAACGCCTGCACCGATTAATAAGTTCTTCGGTAGGGTTATGTCAGCGTTGGCTAAATTAGTTGCATTAATATAGAAATGCAGCGGCTGTTGAGTTTTGTTAAGAATTTTTAAGGTGTAAGTATTTTCTACAATACCTTGATAATTAACACGATATAAGGCATTTCTGTCACGAATGATATTTGCTTCTAAAGGTATGCGTTGACTAAACCAAAAACCAAGCAGCACGACAAATAAAATGCTTAAGCTGCCATAAGAGATGAGCTTTATATTAAATCTATTTGTTGGTTTACCGGCAAGTTGTTGCTCGCTGGTGTAACTAATTAGCCCCTTGGGATAATTAAATTTTTTCATGGTTTGATCACAGGCATCGATACATAAACCACAGTTAATGCATTCGTATTGAATGCCATTTCGAATATCGATACCTGCAGGGCAAACATCGACACACAAGTTACAATCAACACAGTCGCCGAGACCTTTAGCTTTGGCATCATCTTTTCGTTTGCGCGGGCCTCTGTTTTCACCACGCTTGCTATCATAAGCGACCAATAACGTATTCTTATCAAACATGGCTGATTGAAAGCGAGAATAAGGACAAAAATGCAGGCAGACATGTTCACGCATCCAGCCAGCATTACCATAAGTGGCAATGGCAAAAAATAGTACCCAGAAAGTAACTGCGCCACTCCAACCAAAGGTGATCATGCCGCTATACAGTTCACTGACTGGTACAAAGTAAGAAATAAAGGTGGTGGCGGTAAAGAGTGACATCAGTTGCCAAATCAGATGCTTGGTAACTTTCTTAGTTACTTTACTGGCGCTCCAAGGAGAGTTATCTAATTTTATTCGCTTGTTACGCGATCCTTCTATTCTATGCTCTACCCAAACATAGGCGAGAGTCCAAACCGTTTGTGGGCACACATAGCCACACCATACTCGACCAATCCAGGTGGTAATAAAAAAAAGCCCAAAAGCCGCCACCATAAAGATGCCAGCTAGCAAGATAAAATCTTGAGGCCAAAAAGTGAAGTTGAATATTCTAAACTCTTGTTTAACGACATCTAATAAAATCGCTTGTTGATCATTAAATTGCACAAAAGGTAGCGCGATAAATATAAACATTAACAACCAATTAATGTAACGACGTATTTTTTGATAAAAACCTTTTTGTTCGCGCACATAAATCGATGTTGGCGATTTATAAGGTTTGATGATGAGTTGCTCTTCATTGATATTAAATTTCATACATTACTACAGGACTAAAGTTACTACTTAGCTGAGTAATATCAAGGATTATGCCAAAAACTACAGGTTTTAAGCTTTTGCTTTTAAAGGGTTTTTTGTTTTGTTGGCTGATGGTTTTCCACGATATATCGTGTCGACGTGACATATCGTGGTTTCGTGAGAGGTATTTTATTTCGCTAGTTTAGCGCTGACGTTTAATGGATAGTTTTTTCATTCTTGAACGTAAGGTACTATCAGGTAAACCAAGTACCTTGGCAGCACCTTGCTCGCCACCAATTTGCCAATCTTGTTCATTTAATATTTCGATGATGTAGGCTTTTTCTATTTCAGCCAGCGGCTTAGCGGCACTTTGCTTGGATACTTGGTTATTAGAAAATTTTTGCTGAATATTTAAGGTGCGCGAGGTTGAAAGAATCACCTCGCGTTCTAAGATATTTTGTAATTCACGAATGTTACCAGGCCAATGATAACTGGTGAGTTTGTTGAGGCTAAACTTACTGATGCCCTGAATATCTTTGTTAAGCTTTTGATTAAGCTGCCTAATAATGCTGTGGCATAATAAAGGAATATCTTCGATACGCTCTCTTAAGGTTGGCATGGTAATCGGGAATACATTCAATCGGTAATATAAGTCCATACGAAACTTACCTTGCTCAACCATAGTTAATAAATCTTGGTTAGTTGCAGCAATAATACGGATATCAACCTTAATTGTTTTACTACCGCCGACACGCTCAAATTCTCGTTCTTGCAATACTCTGAGTAATTTTGTTTGTGCGTCAGGTGACAACTCACCAATCTCATCTAAAAATAGCGTGCCTTTATCAGCAAGTTCAAAGCGGCCTTTACGGCGTTCACTTGCCCCGGTAAAAGCGCCTTTTTCATGACCAAATAACTCAGACTCTAATAAACTCGCAGAAAAGGCCGCGCAGTTGACCTTAACTAACGGGGTATCTTTTCGCTGACTTAACAAATGTAAATTACGGGCGACCAGCTCTTTACCCGTGCCATTTTCACCGAGGATTAATACCGTACTGTCGGTTCTAGCGACCAGTTTTATTTGTTGCAGCATCGCCATAAATGCCGGGCTGTTGCCTTCTAGCCCTGAGCCATGCCAGTTTTCGTTAATCTCATCTTGTAGGTAACTATTTTCAGCTTGTAGTTTCTCGGTCAGATCCTGTACTTTTTGTAATGCCGATCTTAGATTACTTTCTGCTAACCGTTGTTGGCTAACGTCACGAAATACCGCGACTGCACCAATTAATTCTCCCGCTTTATAAACGGGGGTCGAGGTATACTCGACCGGAAAGCTGCTGCCATCTTTACGCCAAAACACTTCATCAGTAATTTTACGTTCAACGCCATCACGCATGGTATTGTAAATATTACATTCATCCGAAGGGTAATGATCGCCGTTAGCATGGCTATGGTGATGATATTGATGAATATTTTTTCCTAATAACTCATCGGCTTTCCACCCTGTCATCAGCTCAGATGCCGGATTGACAAAAACAGCCTTACCTTCTTTGTCAAAGCCATAAACACCTTCACCGACGGCGTTTAGTAATAGTTGTGGATCAGCTAAAAACTCTTTTATATCAGCAGACATGGCTAGTTATCCATAGCAATAGCGTCATCAAGGTTTGAATGCGCGAAATATCGTGGTTTAGCTATGGTAACAAATATCACTAGCAGCGAGAAGCCCTGCTGTATAGAGGTAAAAAAGCCAGTTTACAAGGTAAACTGGCTTTGAAGTGTTTGATGGTAAACTGCTGCTTAGCGTTTGCTTAGCGTTTGCTTAGCGTTTGCTTAGCGAGGCGAGTTCTTTTTCAGCTAGGTAGTTATCCATTTTTGAGCGCAGTAATTTATACAGTAAGATTGAACCATCTATTTCTTCTTTTCGATTGGTTAAACTTTCAATGTTTAAACCTAGCGGTAAGTCATAAGGCTGTATAGCATCAAGAATTTGCTGTAAGCTTTTTACGCAATTTTGCATTGATTCATGCAATGGATTCTCTGCATTTAAGATACGTAAGCTAGTTGCTTCCGGAACATTTACTCCTAGCCATTCGATAAATTCTAAGGTTTTCTTACTACCACAAGGAGAGAAGGTTAAGATCAAACGCTGCGGTTTTAACCCTTGTTTTTGACACTCAATGGCATAACGGGTCAATAAATCAATGGTGGCTTGTGGGTTGTATATCGCTTGTGAAATAAAGAAACTACAGCCTTGTTGATGTTTTGAAATTAGACGTTCATGTTCGTTTCTCTTACTGGCATGGCGCTCAGCAATAGTCACACCACCAATAAAGAAATCATGTTGATTGTCCACTAATGCTTTATATGCGCCAGCTAACGGCAAAGAAATTTGATTATCTTTTGAAGGGCTGCCCACTAAGACAACATCTTTAACGCCATAGTCCTGCCACGCTTCATCAGCCCATTGATTAAAATCTTCAATATTTGATTGCACAACACTTTTATAGGTAATCACCGGTCGAGTTGATTTTTTATTCAATAAAGACGAATAAAGTCTAGTGTCATGGGTCGATTTAAAAGGGAAAGGTCTTGGCTTACTAATACGTGAATTTTCATCTTGAATGTCATAAACAATCAAACCGTCAACATCGATATCACTGACACGCTCTAGTAGTTTCTCGGCAATTTCACTGACTTTATCTAGAGGGGTGTCACTTTTAGGCGGTGTAGTGCCAATAAAGTAAACACCTCGATAAATATCATTGTACCTAGTTTGTAGTTCTGATTGCGTAGTCAAAATATATCTTCTTTTAAAATTTCGGATGTTTAGGTGTTTAGATGGCCATATGTTCAATCAAATTGACTATTTTGTCAACCATTAGTATTGCATAAATATTATTTTTCCCAGTGAAAGTTTACTCATTGAGCAAGGCTAAGGCAGAAATTGACGGTAATGTTGAGAAGTGAAGCTGATAGCCGTTAGCTAATCGCGTTATTATGCTTGTAAAGAAAACTTGCTCAAAGATAAGGCGATTTTGTTAATATTCACTGATATAGCGCGATATTCATAGATATTCAGCTAGTTATTTTTGTAGGAATAGCCAAGAATACCCTGGCTTGTTCAATAATAATGGTGTTTACCTTGTTATTAAAATAAGTACGGAGCTGCCGGCGCTTTGTTTAATGATTTAGCTGAAAAGCTGAATTATCTTCTAAACAATTTACAGTAAAAAATAGCAAGGAGTTAGCCATGGGCGCATCAATGACCTTAGGTGAACAGTTAAAAAAATTACGTGCAGAAAAATCATTGAGTCAACCTGAATTAGCAGAGCTAGCCGGGATTGAGCAATCATACTTATCTAAATTAGAAAATGATAAGTCGTTACCATCGAATGAGGTGTTTAGAAAGTTGCTTAGTGCTTTTGCATTAACGGTAGCGCAATTTATTGAGCCATTAGAAGCTAGCTATATCAAAGCCAACTTATTAGTGATCAGTGACATTGAGCAATTATATAAACAAGCAACCAGTAAACAGCTCAATAAACAGCGCAATATGCTTTATCTTGCCAGTACGTTGATTGTGCTCTCGGTGACGCTATTTTATCTTGGTTACGCGAAGCAGGTATTTAATGAAACTCAATATGAATATCGCTCTTCAGGCATAGTCTTAGCCGGTGAACCGATAAATGTTTTTACTCACTGGGGTGATTTAATTGACAGTACCGACCCCAGAGCTCATGGCATGCAGATGCGAAAAACCAAAGTTGCTATGGCACAGCGAAGTGATCTTGATGTGCTTTTATCAGATGAGAATCGCGGTGGTTTCTTTGATGTAAAAGTTGAAGGCGGTAGACGACTTTATGAGAGAATGGATCACATCATAAATAAACAACCTAGAGCAATTAATGCCTGGTTACAGGTGTTAGGCGTATTGTTGTTTGCTAGTGGTATTATGGGCTTTGTGCTTGAGCGTCGCTTGTTTAACCTCAGTAGATAACGGAAAACGAATAACAGCAGCACTCATGTGAAATCTTTTATGGAATTTCTTTGCGAAGCTTTTCTGAAAAGGTGGCCAAGCTATTTCACATTGATTTCACACACTACTTTATAAACTTGTTGTCATCGAAGAAATCATGCAATTTTGCAACTTTTGAGGCAACAAGTTATGTCCAGCGCAATCCAATTAAAAAATATAAGCCAAGCATTCACGCTCAATAATTCAGAAGTAACGCTTTTTCAACAACTGAACCTCACGATTGAGCAGGGGCAGTCATATGCTATTACCGGTCCTTCAGGTGCTGGGAAGTCGAGTTTGTTAATGTTGATCTCAGGTCTTGAACAGCCAAGCTCAGGGCAGGGCGTTTATCTAAAGCAGTACAGCGAAAATGATGTAGCTAAACAAGATCTGCAACAGTCAGCTAGTCTTGATTCAATGCGATCAGAGATTGGTTTTATCTTTCAGCAATTTCATCTATTACCAGAATTAACCGCACTGAATAATGTTGCTTTGCCGTTAAAATTGCGCGGCGATAAAGCAGCAATCAAAAAAGCTAAGCAGATGTTAGATAAGGTTGGTTTACAAGAACGCTATCATCATACGCCAACAGCGTTAAGTGGTGGAGAGCAGCAACGTGTCGCAATTGCCCGTGCGTTAGTATTTGCGCCTAAGTTTATTTTTGCTGATGAGCCAACGGGTAATTTAGATGAAAAAAGTGCCAATGATATTGCCGACATATTATTTGATTGTTGCCGAGACAGTAATGCTGCTTTGGTGATGGTGACTCATAGCCAAGCATTAGCCGATAAGGCGCAGCATGTTTATCGTTTAGGCAATGGTAAGTTAACTAAAAATACCGAAATATCAGCTCTTTCGACTACTGGCAATACAACAACAGTAGCAGTGGAGGCCGTATGTTAGTTGAAAAAGCAAAGCTTGCTTGGCAATTTTATCGACAAGAATATCACTTGCCCCAACAAAGGTTATTACGTTGGACTCAATTAGTACTATTGGTTTTTATGTTAGCGTTAAGCCAATCTAGCCAAAGTGTTCAACAATATCTCACGCAGAACTTACAAGGCTTATTGGGTGCAGATGCATTAATCAGCCAACGCCAGCAGTTATCCTCTGAGCAGCATCACCAATTGAGCCGTTTGGTTGATGAAGTGGTCGCTACTCAACAAATTAAAATTAACTTTAGTCATAACGATAATTGGCAATATATCAGTTTAAAAGGCGTAGCAAATAACTACCCACTGCAAGGTGAGTTATCAACGGCTTCATCTCTGGATGGTTTGAGCCAACCAAGTTTAGCTGGTCCTAAATTAGCAGAAATATGGCTTGATAGCCGCTTATTTGCCAGTTTTAAGTTAGCTATCGGCGATGTGGTAACAATTGCGGAGCATGATTTTGTGGTCGGTAAGATCCTTAGTCATGAGCCAGACAGACTGATGGAAGGTCATAATGTTGATATGCGCGCCATGATAAATATCAATGATATGGCTAAGCTAAATTTTAGTGAAAACCTTATTCAATATAGATATCTATTGGCAATCGCTGAAGGCGACTTAGCGGGTTTAGCAGCTTGGCAGCAGCAAAACTTACCGGCAGCGGACTTGATACACAAGCAGGGTAATCACCCATTGGCTTCATTTTGGCAACGAACCGAAAACTTTTTAGGGCTTGCTTCGATTATTTTATTCTTCATGGCAGCTATTGCCATTGAGCAGCTATCGTTAAAACAACAAAGCAAAGAGCAATATTTTTCAGCAGTGTGCATGAGCTTAGGGGCGTCTAAGCATGCGGGTTTAGTGGTTTCATTGCTGAAATGGTTAATTTCATTGGCATTATTACTACCGCTTTCTATATTACTTGCCGCTGCCAGTCATGGACTCATCATTCAATACTTAGCCGATAGTTTTCCTAACTTAACTTGGCAATGGCACTATGCGCTTAGTGTAAAAACCGTGGCATTTGTGAGTTTAATTTTTGCGTTATTTTATTTACCCGTTTGGTATTCATTATTAAATACCAGTGTTGGTCAATTATTTGTTCGAGCTAAAGCGCAGCAAAAAATGTATTTGCAAAAACTGGCTACTGTGGTGGTTTTAATGGTGGTGATTCTGGTGTATTCAGATAATGCCTTGTTAACCATGATGTTAGTTACCGCAATGGCTACTACCATATTATTGATATTGGCACTGAGTTGGTTGGTATTAACGCTAGGCGAAAAACTCACTAAAAACCTGTCAGGTTTATTACCTTTTGTTTTCTTTATGATGAGACAGCGACTGGTAAGTAAAAGTACTCAAATTCTTGGTGTTGGCTTGTCAGCATTTTTACTGCTATTCACCTTAATGTTAATGCGTGATTTGGGCGATACCATGTCTTCATATCAACGAGAACATGATGGTAATTTAATGGTTTCGCAAGCGACCATTGAACAGCTGGATTACTTAGAACGTTGGGCCAGTGAAAACGATATAAAAGTTCGCCAAGCTAAGCATTATTTGCAAGCCAAGTTAATCAAGGTAAATCAACTACCACTGGCGGAGTATACAGACAAGCCAAGTGATAGCTTAGCGACTTTTTCTCGTGAAATTAGAATGCACTGGAATGAACAAATACCTAATAATAACCAAGTGGTTGCTGGGCAATGGTGGCAACAAGGTACAGCTGATTGGCAACAAATTTCAGTAGAGCAAGAAGTGCTTACTGATATTGGTCTTGTGCTTGGCGATGAATTGACTTTTTCTATTGCAGGCAAGCCTTATCGCTTTGTTATCGCTGCCAGTCATGAATTTAAACCAGGCAATGGTTCGATTACGTTCTGGGTGCAGATGCCACAAGCGGCAATTAACCATATCCAAGCCAATCATTACGCTATGGCAAGTATTGAAGTGAATGAATTGCAACAACCCTTATTAGCTGAATTGTGGCAGAAATTTCCGACCTTACGTATGGTGTCGCTGCAACAAATGACTGAATACTTCGATACTATTTTGGCTATGGTGAGTAAAGTGATTGCCGGCTTTTCAGCGTTAATCATTTTATTAGCAGCGATAGTGATTTTAGCGTCTATTAACGCTGTTGAAGCGAATGAAAAGCGGAAAAATAGCATCATTATGAGCTTTGGTTTTAATAAGTTAACTTGTTTAAAGTTAAATATCATCGAGTGGTTGATTACTGCACTTATTGCAGCTTGTGGTGCAATAGTAGGTACTTACCTCGCGGGTGTGCTGATTTATCAATCACAATTTTCACTAAACTATCAGCCAGATTTTGCTTGGCTAACGTTCACCTTGTTTATTATTTTAGTGACGGTTATTTCACTGGGTGTCATGGCAAGCAGAGCTAGTTTACATAGCTCCATTCGAGAACTATTGGCTGAATAAAACTAAAATTAAAATTAATAGCTACTAGCATTTCACAGTTATTTCACAACTAACTTGAGATGCTAGTAATCACAATAAGATGTGATTGATAAGTGAGATTGTGATGAAAAATAAAACCCAACAAATAATGAATTCTATGACCATTATGTTCACCAGCGTAATACTCATGATGTGTGTGCTGGCAAGCTTGCCGGTAAAAGCTGAATCGACATCGAGCAAAAAAGTGCTGATGGTGGTAAGTGGTTACGGCCAGCAACAAGGTGAAAAAACGCCAGGTTATGAGTTTGATGAATTTTCTAAAGCGTATTTAGTGTTTAAAGCTAACGGTTTAGCTGTAGATGTTGCTAGTCCAAAAGGTGGCAAAGTCGAAGCCGATAAATATGATGCTAAGGCTGAGTACAATGCTAAGGTGTTAGCTGATAGTGCCATTATGTCGAAGTTGCATAACACTTTAGCGATGCAGACCCTTGAAGCGAAAAATTATGCTGCGGTTTTTGTCGTTGGCGGCAAAGGTGCGATGTTTGATTTACCAAAAGATAAAGCTCTCCAGCGCTTAATTGCTGATATTTACCAACAACAAGGCAGTGTTGCAGCTGTCTGTCATGGTCCAGCAGCTTTAGTCGATGTAAAACTTAATGATGGAAGTTATCTGGTGGCAAATAAGGCTATTAATGGCTTTACCAATACAGAAGAGCAGTTATTTGGTCAAAAGTGGTTAGCCAAGTTTGATTTTAAATTAGAAGATAAGTTAATTGAACGCGGTGGCAAGTTCCAAGCGAGTGATATTATGCTAAGTCACGTTGCTGTTGATGGCAGGCTCATTACCGGCCAAAACCCAACGTCTACCACAGGCGTTGCAACGGCGCTGGTGGCAAGTTTAGGTATGGAACCGGTGCAATTAGCACCTTCAAGAGACGATAAAACCTTGGCACAAGTGGCAAAATTACTTGCTGGTGACGATAGTGTGATAGCAAACTTACAAGCCAATGAGCAAGACTATCATTTGGCATTGGTGGGAATGTATGGTTTTTATTATTTAAAAATTGCGCAATCAACTGAGCAAACTGAACACGCTTTAAATTTAATGATGGTGGCTAAACCGGCGATTAAAAGTCCAATGTTAGATTTGAAAATTGCCAGCGCACAGCAAAAACTTGGTCGAAATGCTTTAGCGAAGGAAACGATAAATGCTTTATTAGAAACTAAGCCAGATTATCAGCCCGCATTAGAAATGTTAAAAACACTATAGTAATTGACTAGTTAACCCTGATAAATTAGCAGCTTATATGACGAGCCTTATATTCTAGAAGGTTCGTCAAACTTTAAGTTTTAATTTCTCGCTGCAATGGTTTATTCCAAGTAGGTATTAGTAAATCCGCAAACGCTTAACGGTAAAAAGCATGACAAATAATTCATTACAAATCTTGGTAGTTGAAGACCAGTTAAATATTGCTCGTAATATTGCCGACTACTTAGAAGGGAAAGGCCATGTGTTAGATTTTGCTACGCAAGGTCAGCAGGGCTTAGAGTTAGCGCTTAATAATCATTATGATCTGGTTATCTTAGATTTAAACTTACCCATTATTGATGGTTTAGCGGTCTGCGAGCAATTAAGAGCGAAAGCCAGTAGGCATATTCCAATATTGATGCTAACTGCGCGAGATAGCATTGATGATAAGGTTGCCGGTTTTACTGTTGGTGCTGATGACTATTTAACTAAACCTTTTTCATTACAAGAATTAGAAGTTCGCTGTTTAGCTTTATCTAGGCGGCACTTATTGCAGTCTGATGATGTGATGAATATTGGCCCCTTAGCATTAAACCGAAAATTAGAAACCGTTAAGCGAGATGGTCAGCCACTAAACTTACACACTATGGGCTATCGGATTTTAACGGTATTAATGGAAGCTTACCCGCAAGTTGTTAGTCGCTCTCAACTCTCACAAAAGCTTTGGGGTGATGAACCAACAGAGTCTGACGCGTTACGTTCGCACATATATCAGTTACGTAATGTATTGGATAAACCTTTTACTTTTGCCATGCTAAAAACCCGTCACGGAGTTGGCTTTGTGTTAGACATTGGTGAAGAGGATTAGTCATGAAAAAGCCAACAAAACGGGTAAATAAAAATAACAAGAAGTACCATAGTTTAAGCAGGCGTATTGTTGCGCAATTCTGTATCTTCACCTTAATATTGTCGTTGATATACAGCGCGATGAGTTTTTTGCTGATGTACGATATAGAGGATACCTTTATCTACAACACCATGGAGCAAGAAGCACAATTTCTACATCAAAGTTTTGCACAAACGGGGACTTGGCCTGAAGCTAGAAACAGCTATATGGCGTTATATTTCTCAATGGATGAGTTACCCGAGCCGATAAAAACACAACTTCTGCAAGAGCCTCGCCGTGGCGAATTTTATGGTGAACAAGGTAAACATTATCATTTATATAAACTGCCGCAAGTAGAGCAAACATATCTCCTAGCTGAAGTCAGTGCCATGTTGGTTGTACGACCGATTACCGGTGTACTGCTAAAGTTTATGTCAGTTTTATGCCTAATTTTAATTTTTCTTGCTTGCTCAATTGCTTGGTTTTTAGGACGTAAGACGGCTAAGCCATTGCAGCAACTGGCAGATTTAGTTGATGGTGCAGCCCTTGAAGATGTTCCAGAGCAATTTGCTCAAGACTTTCCCAATAATGAAATTGGTATTTTGGCGAGTACGTTAGAGCAGAGTATGGCGCGCAATAAACAAGCATTATCTCGAGAGAAGAATTTTACTCGGGATGTTAGTCATGAGTTGCGCACACCTGTTGCCATCATTAAAAATGCGGTCGAGGTTTATCAAAGCAATAGTCAGCAGAATGACAGTGAAGATAAAACGGCAACAGATTCAGTGCTCAAGCGTATCAGTGATGCCAGTGTGCAGATGGAACAAACGGTGGTGACTTTATTATCATTAGCGCGCGAGGAGCATACCAAAGTAGAAAAATCCTCAGTGAAGTTAATAGCACTTGTTGAGCAGTCGGTCATTGATCACAGTTATTTACTCAATAATAAGGTAGTTGACGTAGTCGTGCAGGATAATACTGATTGCCAAGTATATGTGCAGCCAGGCATGTTAAAGGTCTTGCTAGATAACTTGATTGGTAATGCCTTTCAATATACTGATGCAGGTGAGGTCAATATTAGTTATGTTGATAATTGTTTGGTGATTGCTGATACCGGCTCAGGTATTGAAGCAGATATTGCCGATAAAGTAACGGAACATGCGGTAAAGGGCAGCCAAAGTACCGGTTATGGTTTTGGTTTATCCATTGTTAAGCGGCTGTGCGAACATCAAGGCTGGCAGCTGAAGGTAAGTAGTGACCAAGGCACAGTCATTCAAGTGTCGTTCGGCGAAGAAAGTAAAAAGGCAGAGTAGTTACCGAGTAACTACTCTGCCTTAGGGCTACTAGCTTAATGTATCTTGATTGCTGTTATCAGCTCAGCTTATATGAGAGCAGTTTGTAGGTTTTTTCATTCGCTAAAGAGCAGTTGCTAACACTGGATCTTGCTTGTCCAAGCAGCTGGTTATTCTGATCTTTAATATTAGTAATACTGATGGCAATTTCATGGATGGCTGCAGTTTGCTCTTGCGTTGCTCCAGATATTGTTACTGTCATTTGATTAATCGTTTCAACGTAATCCATAACTTGTGACAAGGTCGCGCATGAAGTATCAATATGTTGCAAGTTAGCTAGGCTAGTATCTTTGCATCTTTCAACATTGGTGACCGCATGTGCAGTTAAAGATTGCAGTTCATTAATTATTTCAGTGATTTGATTAGTAGACAGTTGCGTTCTATCAGCAAGGGATCTCACTTCATCAGCCACTACAGAAAAGCCTCGACCTTGCTCACCTGCTCGAGCCGCTTCAATGGCAGCGTTTAATGCTAGTAAATTGGTTTGCTCAGCAATACTTTTGATTTCAGTGATAAAGCCACTAATAGATTGGCACTTTTCTTCCAATAAACTGATATCACTAGAAGAATTGACCAGTTCATCAGCGTTACCTGACAGTGATGTAGAAAGTTTATCAAGCTGTGATTTATTTACTGAAACTTGCGCAGATATTTGTTGTGCGGTATCTGTTGTCAGTTGAATATTTTGTGCGATTTCTAAAGCGCTGGCTTCAAGTTGGATAGTTGCTGTAGAAACTTGTTCACATTGAGCTGATTGCTCAACAAGGCTAGTCTCGGTCAGTTGGGCATTTTTCTCTACTTGCATGCTCACACTTTGAAGATCTTCAACTGCGAGATTCATTTTATGGGTGAATTGAATAAAGCGGTTAACAGCATCTACCACCTCACCAAATTCATCGTCAGTTTCTTTGGGAATTTGTAAGGAAAAATCCCTGCCCTTTACCAGCGCCTCAATACTATTTACCGCATTTTTGATCGGTAAAATAACAATGTTGATTAATTTGAATATGAAGGTCGCTAGCGCTGCTGATATCAGCAAAAACAAGCTAAAAGAAATCAATGTGGCTAGGTTTTCTTTGCTTTCTATATGCTCAGTAGCACGAGTGACTGAGCTTTTTAAAATGCTCTCAGCATTGTGTGTGGCTGCGCGCATTTCGCCAGTAACTCCTTCAGTTGGCGTTAATCCTATTTGTTTATTAATGGCTGCATAAGTATTGATAGCATTTTGATAATTATTGATCAGTTGAGTTATTGCTGAATTATCAGTAAAACGCAGGCTTAACTCAGTAATAGCATGAGTTAATTTAATTAGATAACTTTCATCATTACGGAGCATGTAATCCTTTTCATGTCTGCGCATCGTTAACAAAATCACTTGGCTGGCTAGATCTACTTGGGATTTAAAGCCTTGCTCTAATTCATGCGTGGCAGCGCGTAATTGCCCATATTCCCCAGAGTCTTTGTTTAAGCCTTTAATTGCCATTAGTTCGCTAAGCTGACTAAATTTATCTTGGTAACTTGCAAATGATTGCGCGAGTTTTTCACTTTGAATGCCGGCATTTATACGTGTATTTTGCTGCTCTATATCATTAATTAATAGTGTGAGTTTTTGGTAATTATTCGAAAATTTTTCGAAATACTTCATATCCTTACGAAGGAAAAAATCTTTTTCATTTCTACGCAGTTGTAGTGAGTATATGTTGAGTTGTTGAACGTTGTGTTTTAACTGTTCAAGCTGAGTGATTTGATTATTAAAGTAACTGGTTGTCGTTAATAAAAGTGTTAAAGCCAAGATAACGGCGGCTAATAAAATTAATAACTTACGTCTGATGGATAGGGTTTGCGAAGGCATTGTAAATTCTCCATAATTTTTAAATCTTCGTTCCTGAATAGATTAAAGGTAGCACAATTTTGTACGATAACAATTTTAGAAATAATTCTCATTTAATATAAGTTAGTGGAATATAGCATGCTTAATTTGAGTTTAAGCATGCTACCTAGGTTTACGCCGGTAGTGAGCTGTTTTTCCAGCTAAATTAACGACTCTGCTGTTATACGGTAAATACCTTATTCACCGGAAGATCTCTAATACGGGTTTTACTGGCGTGGTAAATTGCATTAGTAATACTTGGTATTACTGGCGGAACACCGGGTTCGCCAATACCACCTGGAGGAGCATCAGATTCAACTAAGTGAACATGTAGCTCAGGGACTTGGTTCATTCGCGTAACGGGATAATCATGGAAGTTAGTTTGCTGAACTTGGCCATTTTCAACGGATATTTCTCCCATCAACGCTATGGATAAACCAAAAATCATTGCTCCTTCCATTTGTGCTTTTACGCGATCAGGCGTTACCACAATGCCGCAATCTACCGCAGTATGCATTTCTAATACGTTCACTTTATTATTAACTACTTCAACCTTGGTCGCAGCGGCGACAAATGAGCCGAAACTTCGTAAAAAGCTAATCCCCCAACCTTGGCTTATTGGTAATTTTTGCTCTACTTGTGCTTTATCACTGATTAGGTTGATGAGTGATTTCATCCGCTTGGTATCAACGGGATGCTGGCTAAGATCGAGATTGTAATTGGAATATTTAAAACCATTGGCGCTTGGGTCGACATGACGATCTTCTCCCAGTAGCTTCAGCCACATTTTTCTGGTTGGTACGTCAGCTTTGACCGCCAATTCATCAACAAAGGAGCCCAACGCAAAACCATTGTTGATACAGGCAACTGAGCGAACCCAGCCCGGTCTAACAAATGAATCGACTTGATGTTTTTCTATACTTAAATTATTTAGCTCAAAGGGCAGGTCGCCAAAACCAAGGGCAAGTTGACTATCTGCTGGCGTTTTTTGCTCAGTATTCCATAACCAGCCAATCGGCGGATAAGCGTTACGACTGATCCAGTGATCAGCGCTACCATTTGGCGTTAATTCTGCTTTGCAATAATTGGCTGATACAGAGTGATAATAGCCATGCTGGATGTCATCTTCGCGGCTCCAAATCACTTTCACTGGTCGATTACTGGCCTTTGCTAACTCAACCGCTTCGACAATGAAATCAGACTTGGATTTCCGACCAAAAGCACCGCCCATTAAGGTGACATTGAGTTCAATATTATCTTGTTCTTCCTTGGCTAAACCTAGCTCTTGAGCAGCTTTACTTTTTGCCCACTGTGGATTTTGTGTGCCAGCCCAAATAATACACTTTTTACCAGTAACTATTGCAGTCGCTGCGGGCGTCTCCATGGGAGCATGGTGAATGTAAGGTACGGTATAAGTTGCTTCTACAGTATTTTCGTCATCATATTGGTGAGCATAAACATCACCTTTAGTGGCAACATTCTCGCCTCGTTGGTTTACTTGCTTTGCCAATTTTTTGGTAAACTTTTTACTGTCGTGTGATTGTTTCTCACCTAAATCCCACTCTATTTCGAGCTTTTTACGGCCTTCAAGTGCTGCCCAAGTATTTTCAGCAAGCACAGCAACGCCAGATAATGGGTTGGTTGTTACCGGTAAAGGTCTTGGCTTAAGGGCTATAACATCTACTACGCCTTTTACTTTCAGTGCGGCTTTGGCATCAAAAGATAAGACTTTACCGCCAACAACGGGCGGTCTAACAATGGTGGCAATCAGCATATTAGGCAGTTGAATATCTTGCGCGTACTGCGCTTTGCCTGCCACTATATTTGCTAAATCAACTTGCTTTACGTCTGTGCCAATGAGAGTGAAATCAGCACTATTTTTTAGGGCTACTTTTTTACTATCTGGTGGCGTTAACTTAGCTGCATGGCTGGCTAACTCGCCAAATGAGATTTTTTGCTGAGTCTTGTTATGGATTACAAAGTTGTTTTTAGCGTTGACCTCATTAAGTGGCACTTTCCAGATATTGGCCGCCGCTTGTTCAAGCATTTCTCTAGCTACTGCGCCTATTTGGCGGATAGTGGTAAAGTGATTACGAATTGAAGCTGAGCCCGCCGTGCCTTGAGAGCCATATTTGCTATCAGCTTTTGCTTGTATAACGCTAACTTGTTGCCAATCAGCCTCAAGCTCTTCAGCAATTATTTGCGGAACACTTGTGCGGATCCCTTGTCCCATTTCACTACGGTGGCAAACTAATGTGACTTTAGAGTCATTTGCAATACTGACGAAAAAATTCAATGCATGGCTAACATCTTTGCTGTTTGAGCTGGCTTTAGCCATTGATAACGGCAAACTAACGCCTAAAACAAAGCTGCCGCTAGTTACGCCAACGGCTTTTAAAAAGCCACGACGGCTAACATTTTCAATATTTTGCATCGTTAAGCTCCTTGCTTGTTGTTAGTTATTTGGCCGGCATCAAAGTACTCAACACCGCTGTTGTTAGCTGAGGTTACATTACCTGCGGTTTGATGTTTATTGCTATTATCAGCAGCAGTTTTTATCGCCGCTTTAATACGTTGATAGGTACCGCAACGGCAAATATTACCTTGCATATGTTCAATAATTTGCTCATCACTGGGGTTTGGAATGGATGAAAGTAATGCGGTAGCACTCATCATTTGACCACTTTGACAATAACCACATTGTGGAACTTTATGCTCTCTCCAGGCCTGTTGAACTGCGCTTTCACCTAGATTACCTGAAGTATCAGCTAAGCCTTCAATGGTGGTAATTGCTTGCTCTGCTATTGCCGAGACTGGCGTAATACAAGAGCGAATTGCTTTACCGTTTAGGTGTACTGTGCAGGCGCCACATTGACCTGCGCCACAGCCAAACTTGGTGCCGGTGAGTTTTAACTCATCACGTAGTGCGTAAAGTAAGGGCATAGCAGGGTCAACATCAAGTGTGACCGGCTTTTCATTTAGGGTTATCTTAATCATACTGGCTCCAGGTTGTCACAGTGTGAATTCATATTTGTAGTGAATGGTTTTTGTTTTTGTTGTTGCTGTGCATAAAGTTGCTCAGCTTGCTGTAAGTCTTTATTAGTATCTATGTCGTATTTTGCGGCTTGGCAAGGCACACTTTGCACATTCGCTTGATATTTATAAAGTAACTTAGCCGCCCCTTTATCACCTTGTAACGTTGATAACGCTTGGAAGTAGTGCTTGGGGAAAATGACCGGCACCATTAATTTGTTGTCGACTTCACTGGCAATAATCTTTTCAGGGGCCCTGCTACTTGCGCATAGCAGTTGTTGAAAATGCTCGGTGTTGACCAGTACTTGGTCGGCTAAGGCTATTAAAATATGACTGCTTTTACTTGCTAAAACCTCAACAGATTCGGCAATGCTATGGCCTAAACCCATTGACCAATTCTTTGGGTAAATCCTTGTTATTTCTCTAGGTATTTCAGCTTCAATCAGTGCTTTATTTGCGCCTAGGCATAGGTAAATATCACCAACATCAGCAAATATATTTGGTAAAGGTTTTAGTTGCTTTAAGCAATGGTTAACGAGGGAATTTCCATGGAAACTTGCCAACTGTTTTACTGGCTTATGGCTAGTCTCTCTTTGACTGTTCAATAGTGAACTTTGAAAGCGCTGGCCTTTACCTGCGGCTAATAACAGAATATTAATTGCCATAGCGCGTTAACGGTTGTTGTGTTTCTGTATAGCTACCAAGAGCAACAGCACTGGCATTTTCGACTTTAGCATGGGCTTGAGCGAGTATGGCTAGGGCAATCGACTCAGGTAACTCGCCACCAAGATCTAAACCAATGGGATTGGCTAATTCAGCGGGTAATTGCTCTGTAGTAAAGGTGAGTTGTTCGAATACTTTGTCCGTTCTATGCTGAGGGCCAAGCAAGCCAAGGTATTTCGTTGCATTAAAGCAAGGTAACTTATGTACTAGCTGTAATGCCTGAGCATCTAATGTGACATTGTGATGCATAATCACCACAGCATCTGCTTTTGGCAATATCAAATTTTGCTCTAGCGATGAATAGTCCTGTTTAATCACTTTGTCGGCATCTTGGAAATAGGCACTTCTGGCATATGCAGTGCGACTATCGACCAAACAAATATACCAGCCAAGGGTTTTAGCTAAACTAACAAGCGGTTGGGCATCAATACCGCCACCAAAAATGATTAACGCTGGTGCCGGTTTAATTTCGATAAGGGGGTCAATGGCTGCAGCAGACTTGGTTAATACTTGATTACTGGTAAGTGTGCCTAAGGTATCAATGTGATAAAAACAATGCTGTCTGTTATCGAGTTGTTTTTTCAACAAGCAAAGGTCTAAATAATTATTAGCTTGGTTAATGGGTTGTAGTAGTATTTTTACTAAGCCACCGCAACCAATACCGAGCTGCCATGTGACATCACTATCATCTTGCATGTCATAACAGACAGTAAGGCTTTGGCCTTTATGCCAGCACTTTTGCGCTTGGCGCATTAAATCCGCTTCTAAACAACCGCCGCTTAATAGCCCGTAACTTTTTCCTAAGCTATTAATCAACATCATAGCGCCAGTTTTTCGATACGAAGAGCGCTTAGTTTCGATGATGCTGGCAAGCACCCATAAACACTCATCCTTGTGAGGATACCAAGAAGACAGCAACGCAGCGAGACGATTACTCATGTTATTATTATTTTATGCTTTAATTGGGTAGCATTAACATAAATGAGAAGTTGTCAGATTTAAATCTCTAAAATGTAAGCAATTAATTTACGTTTTTACTCAAATTAATGACTTACTCATCGATTTTTATTTTCGGTTGCCACTCTAACCACTCAGATTCTAGCGTGTCATGTAAAAGGTAAGTGCTTGGCAGGGTATTGTCATCGCTCAATTCAGGCGAAGCAAAAGCAATACCACCAGCAAGCAGTGTTTCAATGGATTCTGATTCAATATTTACCCCAGAGAAAATCCCTGCTTCAATATTAATACCGCTGGTATTCCAAAACTTACTTTGGCTATTTACCAGTGGCACATAGCGATTGGCGATATTGATAAAAATATTCACCTGATCTGCGGTCGGTGACAAATCAATACCAATAACTTTACCTACTTTAATTTGTCTGAATAACACTGGATTACCAACACGTACTGAGCCAAGTTGTGCTGCGGTTAATTTGATGTTTAAGCCATAAGGAAGTTGTTCAATAGTAGGTGGTAGTTCAAGTGCCGTAAATTCATAACAGTCTTCGGCTTGTGCTTGGTAGTTAGGTAATAAGCCGATGAATGCGCCATCAAGTAACGAAGTGACATTTTTAGAGCCGACTAAGCCAATTTCAGGCTCAATTTTCCAAAATTTTGTACCTTGTTTTGCGTATTGCTTCCCTAAGTCGTTTAGTAGCACTAGCGCTGTTACGCCGATGGTCTCGTTATTAAAAATTAAACGCTCAATCGCGCCAACGGTTTGCTCTTGATAAACCACTTTGGTATTAACTTTTAAACCCGTAATGTCGTTAAAGTGAATGCTGATGGTTTGTCCGGCATCTTTTGCCTGTTCTTCATGTTTGAATAACGTAAAGCTGGCTAGTTCCGCGACTTTATTTTCTAAATCTAATGCATTACTTGGGTTATATAAGCTAATGCCGCCACGTAAAATAGCATCGACTGATTCCGTTTTAACGACAAAATCACTTAAGCCCCCTGAAATGCTAATGCCGCCAGCATTATAAAAACGACTGGTACTTTGCACTAAATCTTGATGCTCTTCATCTATGGTAATACTGACCTTAATTTGATCGTTTGCCTTATCTAAACTGACATTATCGACCTGACCAATGGTAATACCGCGATAACTTACCGCACTGCCGGGGGTAGCAACACTCGCATGCTCGGTGGTTAAATTCAGTTGTAAACCTACAGCACTAGCGTGTTTAACAGGAGGATTACTGTAAAGAGTAAAATGAGTTTGCGCTTTGCCTGTACCACGATTAAAGGTGATGTAAGTGCCGCCGAATAGGGCGTTGGTATCACTAGCTCCCGATAAGCTGATGCTTGGTTTGACTAAATAAAACTGGGTATTAGCTTTTAAAATGTCTTGGTATTGCGGTAACAGCCCGAGTTTAAGTTGCTGATAATCGCCTTGATTTTCAATCTGATGAATCGCACCAATTTCAACACCGCGATATAAAATACGAGTGTTGGTACTCAGTTGGTTCTTTATCGAACTTGTTAAGGTGAAACTAGATTTTTGCTGAGCAAGTTTACTGTTTGCATAAAGCGAAAAGCTATCACCATTAATTACAGCGCCGGCTTTATGAGCAGGTCTACTATCCATACTGGTAAAAGCAATGCCACCAGTTAAGATACTTTGTAGTGATTGGGCTTGAATATCGACCCCTAATAAACTTGCCGAGATTTTTACTCCGGAATTGTTATAAAAACGACTGCTTTTATTCACATAATGGCTAAATTCTGGCAGTACATGAATATGTATTAAATGACGTTCTGGTGCTGTGGTTTCAATGGCTTGTATATTACCAACCACTTGTTGTTTATAAAAAATACTGCTGCCAATTTGTAAAGAACTACGATCATCACTGGTTAACATCAGGTGAAGGCCAGGTTCACTATATTTATAAGGCGGCTTGCTATTAAAGACTTTAAATTTATTACGGGCATTACCCTCTAGAGAAGGCCTAATACTAATATACGTGCCGGTTAATAAGGTCTTTGCATTCGACACTCCCGCTAAACTAATTTGCGGAGAAACTATATAAAATTGCGATTGATCCGTCAGGTAAGGCGCAACACGTGGGTTGAGTTTTGCCGTCGCGGTTATTTTTCTGCTGACAGGATCTATTTTACTGAAAGATTCAATCACCCCAATGGTTAAGCCTTGGTATAAAATAGCCGCATTGTGATTTATACCTGAATTCCAGTCTAAGGTAAGTTCAACCTCATGGCCCATTTCAGCAGATTGAAAATCAGCATGCAGTGGAAATTCTTGACCGTTTTTCGCCGGTGCTAGTTCTTCCTGATAACTAAGGGTATCTACCGCAATGCCACCTGCCATAATCGATGCTAATGAATCTGTGTTTACTTTTACACCCGCCGATAAAGAAGCCGTGACTTGTACACCACTGGTATTATAAAACAACGAATTTTGCTTAACTAAATGCGCATATTCAGGCTCAATAAAAATATTGATGGCAATTTTTTTACTGCTTTCAATGTAGTGATAACCAGTAACATAACCTATTGGAATTTGTTTGAAGCTAATTGGCGAGTTTTCACTCACCGAGCCTAACACATCAGTATAAAGCGTTAGGTGCAAGCCGGGGGTCGACATATCAAGCTTGGGGGCTTCTGACAGCGCAATGAAGTGATCCTGATTTTCGGCGAGTTCATTGGTATCAGGCAGTATATTGATATAACTACCAGAAATCAGCGTATCTAATCCAGAAACACCTTGTAGAGAAATATCAGCACTAACAAGCCAAAATTGGGTATTTTGTGAGAGGTAATTGGTAAAGCTTTTTGAAATTTCAACTTCGGCAATTACCCGTTGTAAATCTTCAGAAGGTTCTACTTTCTTTACTAAACCAGTGATAAGGCCTTTGTAGCGAACTTCAGTTTTATTCGGCACTATACCTGAGCCATTTTCAAACTCTATGGTGATGAACGTACCTTGCTCAGATACAACTTTAACCGTCAACCATAAGCCAAAAATTAACGCGATAAAAGGCACAAACCAAATAATAGAAATCCCTTGGCGAGGAACCACTTCAGCTTGTTCACTTGCAGCGTTTTGATTATGCTCAGAGGCAGCAGTATCTTTGTTATTTGTCATTTCTATCCTTTTGTTCTGACAAGGTATTAGATGAATTTTTCACGCTTTCTGATGTTTGCTTATCCCACAATAACCTAGGATCAAAACTATTGGCAGCAAACATGGTAAATATAACGGTAATGGTGAAATAGTTAATTGCCGGACCTGCGGCAACTGAGGTCACAAACCCAAGCTCGACTACAGTCACCATTAAAGCAACCACAAAAACATCCAGCATTGACCAAGGCCCTAAAAGCTCAAGTATATGATAAATTTTACTATGTTTGTCAGGCTTTAAGCGAATTCCTGTATGAACTTTGTAAACTAAGACAAACAGTCCAATGATTTTGATTAAGGGCACTATGATACTAGCAGTGAAAATAATTATCGCTATGGGATATAAACCGTGCTCAATAAACTCGCCAATACCAGATAAAATGGTCGCTTCATCACCAATGCCTAACTGGTAGACAATCATGATGGGATAAAGGTTTGCAGGTATAAAAGCGAGTAAAGCCGCAACATTCCACGCTAGCGTGTATTGCAAGCTATTGCGTTTACGCTGATAAAACTTACCATGACAACGAGCGCATATTACCGGCTCTGCGGTCGCAGGGTTTAACTTATGACACTTAGGGCATAAGGCGAGGCCTTTATCTTTAGCAGTTGCCATGAATGCAACTCCGTGGGAACTTTCGCTCTAATTTATCCCAAATATAATCTTGATCTAATGCCACAGCAGACATAGTTGAGCAAATCAGCCAGAGAATAAAGGCAAGTAAGCCAAGGTTGATTGTTAGTTCGGTATCATCAAGCAATTTATACATAGAAACCACAATACCTAACATAAATACATTCAGCATCGCCCAGTGATCAAGGTGGTGGTAGGCGCGAAAGAAATTCAATAATGAAGGCTTTAATTTATTGAATTTGAAACAGTAAGATAAATACAAAGCACCCGCTAGACGCACGATAGGTACAGCAATAGCAAATAAAAATACTAGGCAGGCGATCATAAAAAAGCCGCGGTCTATTAATACTAATATGCAGTCAAACAGTGAGGCTTGGTGAAATTGCCCTGCTAATGTCACACCCATTATGGGTAAGAGAATTGCGGGCAGCATTAGCATTAAACCAGCAAGAGACCAATTGAAGCTACGCTCAATAGAGTCCACTTTACGTTCTATTAAGGTGCTACCACATCGATTACATTTGGCCAGCTGTCCTTGCTTTAAATGTGGTTTGTCATAAATGGCATCACATTGCTGGCAAGCGACGAATAATGAAGTATTAATTTTTTTATCCATCTACACCCGAAGAATTAATCTCTAAAAACTAAAGAAAAAAAAGCAGCGATAGACGCTGCTTTTTAATATTGTTTAGTGAAGCAACAGTATTACTATTTTAATGAAGTAATATATTGAGCAACGGCTTCTATTTCAGCGTCTGATAATTTAATAGCAATGTTACGCATGATGCCACTGTTATCATTGGCACGGCTACCATCGCGGAAGCTAGCAAGTTGCTTAACTAAGTAATCTTTACTTTGCCCGCTTACACTCGGAAAGCCAGCTTGCTTCATACCTTTACCGCCAACACCGTGACAAGCAACACAGGCAGAAACACCTTTTTCTGCGTCACCGCCGAAGTAAAGTTTATGACCTGCTTCGTTAGTTTCACCAGTACCTGCTTTAGCTGTTTGTACGGCAAAGAAAGCAGCAAGATCATTCATATCTTCTTGAGATAAAGCGGCAGCCATACCAGCCATTACCGGGTCTTTACGATTGCCTGATTTGAAATCAGCTAATTGTTTAGCGATATAATTTGCACTTTGACCCGCTAAGCTTGGGTACATTGCCACTAAACTGTTACCGTCTGCACCATGACAAGTTGCACAAGTCGCTGATTTAGCTTTACCTGCTGCAACATCACCTGCGTAAAGTGCCGCCGCTGGCGTAGAAGAGATAATTTCTACATTACCTGCTGCTGGAGCACTTGCTGGCGCTGAATCTGAGCTAGTACCTGAACTTGCTGAAGCAGCAGCTTGTTCAATTGCATTTGGTAAACTTGCAAAATAGGCAGCAAGGTCAGCCATATCTTCTTCAGATAAATTAGCAGCCATAGGCGCCATCATAGCATCAGAACGAGCACCTGATTTAAAGTCTTTTAATTGCTTTATAACGTAAGCATCATTTTGGCCTGCAAGATTAGGAAACATTGGGCTAGCGCTTACACCAGTAGGACCGTGACAGGCACTACAAGCGGCTGCTTTTTCTTTACCGGCATCTGCATCGGCAGCTTGTGCTGCACTTACTGAGCCTAGGGCTATGAATAGCGAAAAGATAATTTTTTTCATTGATTTGCTCTCTGCTTGTCATTCATTTGATAGCTGCTTGCCTAATACCAATTGGACTACTTGATATAATATAATCGCTATTCAATTAAATATAATAAAAAAAGTATGAAGGATGTGTCGGCATTTTACACGAATATTAGTCCTGTGTAATCGTTGCGGAGAAAAAATCCACGAAAAAAACACGTGAATTCACTGTTTTGTGTATTTTTTTGATAATAAAAGCGATAGAAAAACGCTATAATGATGAAAAATTTTTAACGAGTTAAGCCCTTGCCTTCTACAAAGATACATTTAAGCAAAGCCACTTTTACTATTAGTGCACCAGATATTCGCCGTTTACCTGCTGATACAGGAATTGAAGTTGCTTTTGCTGGGCGCTCAAATGCCGGCAAATCAAGTGCTTTAAATACCCTAACTAATCAACGAGGTTTAGCACGTACCAGTAAAACTCCTGGTCGAACTCAGTTGATCAATGTTTTTGAAGTGGCTGAAAATAGACGCTTGGTTGATTTACCAGGTTACGGCTTTGCTAAAGTACCACTAGAAATGAAAAAGAAGTGGCAAAAAGCCTTGGGCGAATACCTTGAGAAGCGTGACGCATTAAAAGGTTTAGTGGTATTGATGGATATCCGCCACCCACTGAAAGACCTAGACATGGACTTAATTCAATGGGCAGCCGATAGTGACTTACCAGTATTAGTGTTACTGACCAAGTGTGACAAATTATCGCAAGGCAAGCGCAGTGCAGAAGTATTAAGCGTTAAAAAAGCCTTAGCACCAATTGATGCTGATATTAAAGTACAAGCTTTCTCTTCATTAAAGCGCACTGGTGCAGAGCAGGCGAATATTGTGATTTGTGATTGGCTTGCACAAGA
>OLII01000097.1_pt1 | contig 31344 bp, 30 predicted proteins | sample 1609481 | NCBI WGS metagenome assembly OLII01 (sample SAMN05416859, study PRJEB24817) | seawater metagenome | isolation source: Sea water | place: Canada:Atlantic | collected 2013-11 | reverse complement strand
GAGATCTAGTACGGTCTCGTGGGCTCGGAGATGTGTATAAGAGACAGTTTTAGAGTACAACCTTTAATTAACTTTTCTTGATTGAGTGCTCACATATAAGACAGGATGCTCGTTATCCAGTCAAAAATAGGCTTAAATGGAGCATTCGCTCACTCTTCTTTAGATTAATTGCATAATTTTTGCACTTGATAGTTGCACATTATCTCAAGCTGAGTAACATAGAATTGCAATTTGCATTTATTCAAACAGTTAAATTCGTTTATTAAAATAATAATTAGGTATCTTTATATGAAGTCTCCAACCTTTCAGACAGTAATTTATGCTGTCGTGTTCGCAATCATCGCTTATGCTATTACTTTTGTTGTGCCATCCTCAGCTACTTTAGTTGCTGGTTTGGTCTTTCTTAGCGCTTTTATCGCTCCATTGGTGTCATCGAGTTCTACTGGGCAGTCGCAATCTTCTTCTGAGCAAGTTAATTCAACAGAAGTTAGAACCCTTTATGTAGGGAATCTACCTTATAGAGCAAATGAGACTGCTGTTAGAGAATTGTTCTCAACTCATGGTTCAGTACTTTCAGTTAGACTAATGAAAGATAAACATACTGGTAAACGACGTGGTTTTGGTTTCGTTGAAATGGCTGCGAATGATCTAGATAATGCAATCTCAGCATTAAATGATACCGAATTCCAACAACGCACGCTTAAAGTAAGAGAAGCAAAAGAGCGACCTGAGCGTGTAGCTGAAGATGAATAATATCATTAGTTCAAACATTTAACCTTTATTTAAGAAGCCGCATAATTTGCGGCTTTTTTATTTTAAGAAGATTTGCACTGGCATATTATTTTTTAGTTAAAATTAAAGGCTAGACAAAAGCTAAGTCGATAGTAAAATCCGCACAATTATTTATTCTGTACTTATTTATACAAGGCTCCTTTATGTTTAGTCATATTCATCCAGATAATTACCCTGAACAATTATCAAAAAAACAGCAAGATATGGCTGAACTTTTTAAAGACTTCAACCTCCCTGAGGCGGACCTCTATCCTTCCACTGAGCTAAATTACCGACAACGAGCTGAATTTCGTGTATGGCATGAGGGTGAAGATCTTTACTACATTATGTTCGATAGTAAAACTAAGCAGAAGTTTCGAGTTGACGAGTTTCCTGTTGCTAGCATTTTAATTAACAAAGCTATGAAGGCTTTGTTGCTTGCGATAAAAAATCAGAAAGAGCTCCGTTATAAGCTTTTCCAAGTAGACTTTTTATCGACATTAAGCGGTGAGCTGTTGATTAGTTTGCTTTACCATAAACCCCTTGAAGATAATTGGCAGTCTGAAGCTGAAAAGTTAAAACAGCATTTATCAGAAATAGCACCCGTAGATATCATCGGTCGAGCGAAGAAGCAAAAAGTAGTTGTTGATAAAGACTATGTTATGGAAAACTTGAACGTTGGGGACAAAACTTTCACCTACCAACAAGTTGAAAATAGCTTCACTCAGCCTAATGCTGGTGTAAACGAACAAATGCTGCTCTGGGCTCAACAAGCAACAAAAGATGCAACGGGAGATTTGATAGAACTTTACTGTGGTAATGGTAATTTCAGTATTGCCTTAGCTGAAAACTTTGATCGTGTCTTGGGGACAGAAATTTCCAAAACATCGGTACGCTCAGCACAAATTAATATTAAAGAGAATAATATAAGTAATATTGATATCGTGCGTATGTCGAGTGAAGAGTTTAGTCAAGCGATGAATGGTGAGCGTAAGTTTAGGCGTTTAGAAGGTTTTGATCTAACTGCTTATAACTACGATACTGTGTTAGTTGATCCACCTCGAGCTGGCCTTGATAAAGATAGTGAAGAACTTGTTAGTCGCTTTAACAAAATTATCTATATCTCTTGTAACCCTGAAACATTAAAAGATAATTTAGCTACTTTAATAAAGACGCATAATATTGATAAGTTTGCGCTATTTGATCAATTCCCTTATACCCATCATGTGGAAACCGGTGTCATACTGACTAAAAAGTAATTTATTTTGACTTTTTAGAGGCTTTTCGACGATCACTTAATTCAAGAGCGCCACGAGCGATGAAACGTAATTGCTGTATGGTTTGTTGTGCTAACTGATCACGCTCTGCTTTATCTTCGATATCAAGAGCGTCCGATCCTGCACTAAAGACAATAGTTACTGCTGCATTGGCTTGCATATAGGCAACTTCAGCATCAAGTTGATTCGCCTTTTGAAGATAGTCACACAACTCCATAGTGAAGTATCTAATCTCTCGAATGACCGCAGCGCGAAAAGCTGCAGAAGTACCAGAACGCTCACGTAATAAAAGCCTAAAAACATTGGCATTACTCTCTATCAACTCCATAAAGGTTTGCACCGAAATCTGGATAACAGAACCACCTTTAGCGATACGTTGCCGTGCTTGGCGCATCAATTGCCTTAGTGTTAAACCCGCCTCATCTACTAATGTTAACCCTAGTTCATCCATATCTGAAAAGTGACGATAAAAAGAGGTAGGCGCAAGACCTGCTTCTTTTGCGACTTCACGTAGACTTAAGCTCGAAAAGCTTCTTTCAGCGCTCAATTGATTCAAAGCAGCATTAATTATCTGACGTCGGGTCTTTTCTTTTTGCTGTGCTCGAACACCACTCATGCTTAATTCTCTTTCGGCCAATAGAATATTTCTTTTACATATCATACTTTAATCACGAATAAATGTCAGGCTCTGGGATGTGTACATAAATACAAGTTAAACAGTACTTGACTGGTCGGATGATCTAGTTACACTACAACAACTAGCGTACAAGTGTACGCCCAAAATAGACTTTAGAGAGCATAATGAAGAAACCTAAAATCATCTGGCTTAATGTATCCCTTTTTATTATTACTTTTTTAGTGGCTGTGATTGCAGTACCTTACCGTGCTTTTACCCACGGTTTTGATAGCACAGAGGTTACTTTCGCCATTATTTGTTTTATCTATTGTGGTATGTCAATTACTGCGGGCTATCACAGGCTTTGGTCACACAGAACCTATCAAGCACATTGGAGCTTGCGGTTTATTTTTGCACTAGGTGGTGCTTTTGCACTACAAAATAGTGTTTTACACTGGTCATCAGATCATCGTATTCATCACAAACATGTCGATGATAATGATGTAGACCCCTACTCTGCTAAAAGAGGGTTTTGGTATTCTCATATTGGCTGGATGTGCCGTGAATATCAGGCACATAGGTATTATGATTATAAAAACGTGCGTGACTTACAAAAAGACGCCATTGTTATGTGGCAACATAAATATTATTTACCACTACTGCTATTAATGAATATTGGCATACCGGTGGCGTTTGGCTTATGGCATGGCGATCTAATTAATAGCCTTTTATTAATCGGTTTCTTCCGATTAGTGATGAGCCATCACACAACCTTCTTTATTAACTCATTGGCTCACATATGGGGCAAGCAAACTTATACTGATAAAAATACCGCCAGAGATAATGGCGTTTTAGCCTATTTAACTTTTGGAGAAGGCTATCACAACTACCATCATATATTTGAGAATGATTATAGAAATGGCATTCGTTGGTGGCAGTTTGATCCAACTAAGTGGCTAATTAAAAGTTGCCAGTGGTTAGGGCTAACTAAGAACTTACGTGTCAGTCCAGAGGATAAAATTGAGAAAATGCGGGTCGCTATGGTATTAAAACAAACCAAAGCAAAGCTAAAAGCACAGCCAAATGCAGAACAAGCGTTAATTTATTTACAACAAGAATACGAGTTATTGATCACTAAAATCAATGCTTACTATATTATTCGAAAACAGGTATTAGAGAAAAAGCGCGAGCACCTGTTAGCTGAAGTTGAAAACTCAGATTTGATGACTCAATACCAAGAATTAAAACAAAGGTTAATTGAACAACGTCGAAATTGGCAACTTTTAACAGATAAACTCGGTTAACATCAATAAAATGCTCTAAATACTATATTACCATTTACCTCAAACCCTGCTAAAATTTTCATATTAAAATTAATTAATTAAGCAAGGTTTGGGGATTCTCTTTTGACTAAAGCAAAAAAAGCTAAAAACACCGAAATAAATTATGATTATGACGTGATCATCATCGGTACAGGCCCAGGTGGTGAAGGCGCAGCAATGAACCTTGCGAAACGCCAAAAGAAAGTAGCTATTATCGAGCGTTATCATCAAGTAGGAGGTGGCTGTACTCATTGGGGCACAATTCCTTCGAAAGCATTGCGTCAGTCTGTCAGTCGCTTAATCGAGTACAACTCAAACCCGCTTTTTAATCAAAACGATCAAGCTAAGCAATTAACTTTTCAAGATATTTTAAGTCATGCCTCTGCTGTTATTCGTAAACAAGTTAACTTACGTAGCGGGTTTTATAATCGTAATCGTGTCGAACATATTCTAGGTGAAGCTTCTTTTATTGATGCACATACGGTACGTGTCTTACACAACGATGGCTCAGTTGAGAAAATTTCTGCCAAGCAAATAGTAATTGCTACTGGCTCTAGACCCTATCAACCAGCTGATATTGACTTTAATCATCCGCGTGTTTATGACTCGGATAGTATTTTAAGTCTAAAGCATGCGCCAAGACACGTGATTATTTATGGTGCAGGTGTTATTGGTAGTGAGTATGCTTCTATTTTTAGAGGCCTTGGCGTAAAAGTCGATTTAATTAATACCCGAGAACGCTTACTTTCATTTTTAGATGCTGAAATGTCTGACTCATTAAGCTATCACCTATGGAACAATGGCGTAGTGATTCGCCATGGAGAAGAAATTGAACGAGTTGAAGCCGATGATGATTCTGTTGTTGTTCATTTGCAGTCAGGCAAAAAAATGCGTGCCGATTGCTTACTTTTTGCAAACGGAAGAACCGGTAACACTGCAGATTTAAACCTAGCAGCCGCAGGTTTAAAAGCTGATGGCCGAGGACAATTAAAAGTAAACGAATGCTATCAAACAGAAGTAGATAATATCTTTGCTGTTGGTGATGTTATTGGTTATCCAAGTTTAGCCAGTGCGGCATTTGATCAAGGACGTATTGCTGCATTAGCCATGGTGGACAGTAGCAGTAAAGCTAAGTTAATTGTTGATATCCCTACCGGTATTTACACCATACCTGAAATTAGTTCAGTTGGAAAAACAGAACATGAACTCACGGAAGCAAAGATCCCTTACGAGGTTGGTCGTGCTCAATTCAAACATCTTGCAAGAGCCCAAATATCTAATAACTTAGTCGGTTCTTTGAAGATTCTTTTCCATCGTGAAACTAAAGAAATTCTAGGTATTCATTGTTTTGGTGAAAATGCCGCAGAAATTATTCATATTGGACAAGCGATAATGCAGCAGAAAGATGGTGGCAATACCATTGAATATTTTGTCGAAACAACTTTCAACTATCCAACCATGGCTGAAGCATTTCGTGTTGCGGCATTAAATGGTCTAAATCGTTTATTTTAATTGATAATTTAATTAACTAAATAAAGTAGACTGTCCTGCAAAGAGACACTCTACTTTATAAAAAGGGAATTATGAAAAAGTTTTGTTTATTGGTTTCGCTAGCGTTGATTTTTCAACCTTGCTTAGCAAGTGATGAATTCACACTCTATTTAGTAAGACATGCAGAAAAGCAGATAGATATAAAAAACCCACCATTAACTCAGTGCGGGAAAGAGCGAGCTAGACAATTGGCGACACTATTAAGTGAAGCTAAAATAAAGTCGATTTACAGTACTAGTTATCAAAGAACTATGTCAACTGCTGCTCCTTTAGCTAATCAGCAACAGCTTGCTATAAAAAACTATAACCCTAAACAGCTTAAGCAGGTATCTCTTCAATTAAAACAAAATAAACAAAATGCTTTAATTGTTGGCCATAGCAATACAACACCTCAGCTCGCTCACCTGTTAAGTGACAAAAAAACTGAACCATTAACCGAACAAGACTACCAAGAACTTTATCAAGTTCAGTTTAACGGTGAGCAGATATCACTAACTAAACTGATGCAGCCACACGTTTGTTCTACTAAAAAGTAACAAACGTCACACGCTTTAATAAATTTTTATTTCAGCTTCATATAATGAACTTCCATTATCCTCATCATCAAAGTGAAGGGTTAATTGAAATACATCAGTGTCTATTTCTACGCTGTTATCTAGCTCGAAATAGTCTTCAGGGAAATATTTTTCAAGCTGCTTCAAACTTGTACCTTGAGTAAAGTCGCCAAGAAACCAAGGGGTAGTTTTAGCTCCATTGCTTGCCAAGTTAAATACTCCTTCAACTAACTGGAGTGAAGCTAGCTCAGACTGATTGCTGCCAACCAGTAAATTTGAATTGAATACATCGACATATGAGGTTGCTGAAAGAGTTATGCGACCAATAGGCTGGCCTAAAGAGTCACTAAGCAATTTAAAATCAACAACTTTACCCTGCTTAAGATCACCAAGAAGACTTGTCAAAACTGCAAATTGTCGCTTTCTTTTGTTTTCAAGATTAATTACAGCTTGTGTATATGAGTTTGCCTGTAATGAGAAGTGATCAAGAGTATATGCTTTAGATTTTTCTTTAACGGCACTATTATATCGAAACCTCAATATCAACGTGGATGCTTGCCCTTTTATAACCAACTCTTTATTCGTTTCAAGTTGAATATCTGCATCTATTGCAGACATGACCTCAGCGAGGGTTGAGTGCCTTACAGCCTTATTCTCAATTTTCCATGGGATTTCATCAAAAAAATCACGCAGAGGCACCTGATTTATCAAACTAGGAGAGAGTAAGGGTAACTGGCTAGAAATTTTCACTAATTTATCTTCTCGCATATGCAGCCAGTGATTTCGTCCATAGCCCAAAACTAGTTCATCTTTATAAACAGTAAGTACAATACTCGGGTCACCTAAAACATTATTAATTTGTTGAGAACTACTACCGAGGGTAATTCCATATAAACCATTGGCTAGTGAAAGTTCTGTATTAAGTATTTTAGGGTGGTTCAGTTGCGCTTTAATCGGAGGAGTAAATTCAAACTTGGTTTCTATGGTAGTGGATAAACCATTCGATTTAACAACTCGGTTGCCTTGGTGATCATATGCAGTGGGATTATTATATTTACTCTTTTGATTAACCTGTTGCTTGCACAGTTTAATCAACTCACCTTCAAAACTGGCCAAATAACTACTTACCTTACCGTGCCTAGCCCCAATTTGTTTTTTAATATTCTTATCAATCAATATCACCGCATCAGCTTTTGCAGATAAAGCTTTCATTCTTATCTTAGTTAATAATTCGTCTTTTGTATTATTATCCGCGGGGTGCTCAGTTGAAACTTTTACCTTTACCCGCTCCACCACCTGATATTCACAATCTGGGTAATAATCTAAAATTGGCGGTAACTTATCCTGAGCTATAACAGGAATTGTCGCTAAGAATGTATAGAGGAAAATAAGTCTAACTGGAAAAATCATAACGTGTACCTGATGCTTATAAAAGCAGTATTAAGTTGATGGTTTACTATAATTAAGTAGCATGCGATCTTTTTTCAATTTTGCTACCAAGCTGTATACGGCCTGATGATTAGTTATAAAACTACTCAGACTTGTGTAACCTTGCTTTAAATCTGGAGCAATGGTTTTCTTGTTAAACCTCCCAAGTCGCCGTGTTCTTTGGTTAAAGGTTTCTGGGTATTTAGCAAAGGCCTTCTTCGGTTTAAGAACATTTATTTCAACACTATGCCAACCTTCATACCAGGAAGCATGGCGGTTATTACCAAAAGGTGAGCTGGCCAACGCTAAATTTTCATTTAAATCAAAATAGGGCTGATACTCCTCTATCGCCCGAGCGAAATTAGGTCGCATAGTTTCCTCAGCAAGTTCCTCTCTTACTAAAGCTAATAGATTAATGCTATCTTGGGTTAGTTTACTATTTAATTTCTCAAGTACATTAGCACTTTCGAATAAAGCTAAATTGACTATATATTCTTGAATGTTATTAATCATCAACTCTTGTCTTTTAAGTGCTGAAATCCACGCGTTAATTTCTGGCGGTAATATTGCTGAATCTTTACGTTCAATAAGCTTTAACGTGCTACTTATATCTTTAGCAGAAGCGCCTAATTGCTCAATTAGGCTATTTAACTCAATGAGATCCCACTCAGTAACGGGTTTATTTTCATATTGCCTTATTACGTTATCGATAGATTTTGGTAATAATCGAAAAGATCGGGAAATGCTTGTCTGTGAATCAAGTAAATAGCGAATTTTCACTCCTGATTGAAGTAAAGCTTCTTTACTTTCTTTCGCAGGAAATGCCCGATATGAATCATGAGCTAAGTTGAAGGCTAAATAGAAGTTATTCTCTGATATATATGCTTTAGCCTTTTCAAATTGCTCTAGAGCGCTTTGAGTTTTATTTAATTTAACTTGATATGTTTCAGGCGCTAATTCTGCAAGAACTGTTAGCGCATTCACTATTTCTTTAGGCTGATTGTTCGAGAGTGCTTTTTGATATTCTTGCTTAGCAAAATAAAGATCAACGCGAGAGCAGCTCGCTAAAAATAACAAAGCAAGGACTACAACATAGCTCTTTGCACAGTAAAACAAAGTAAATATCCTTATAAATTGTACCCGTACATGTAAAGTACGAGTCTCGATGTGAAGAGGTTAAAAAGTATTTTCGCTTTTTGCTTTACCTAATTTGATAAGCTTTATATCAGTAATTTTAAATACTTGTCCCCACTGCTGTGTTGTTATCATATCCTTAATAATATGCCCTTGAACTTTTAACACAGTGCCCGGTAGTTTGTATTCTTTTGCTAAATTCATTGGTAAATATTTTTCACCATTGCTAGCAACCAAACCATAGAAGCCACCTTCAAAGTCTAAGAACTTTACCGTAACCTCATGCCAAGTTTTGCTTTCTTTAGCAGTCATTTTAGCTTCCTCTGGTATAGGTGATGAAACATTGCTTGGCTGATTGGTCTTTGCTTGTGAACAAGCAGTAGATAGCAACAAACATATAACAGGAAGTAGTAATTTTTTTTGCATCGAATTTTTCCCAATAAAAAGGTCATGGTAATTACTTACCATGACCTTTTTTCTAATTATTGTCAAAAAATCAAAGATTTAATTATTTCAGTTATGCTTATAACTCGTCATTATAAATTGACTATTCACAATAGCTTACTGCATATAGTTATCTGGCATCTCTAACGCAGCAACACCCGAATCAACAGCCGCTTGTGCTACAGCTTTAGCAACCGCACCACATAAACGTGAATCCATAGGTTTAGGAATAATATAATCTTTACCAAAAGTCAGTTCTTTAACACCACTTGCTTTTAAAACATCGGCAGGTACAGGTGCTTTAGCCAGCGCCCTGATCGCATGAACTGCTGCAACTTTCATTTCATCATTAATAGTTCGTGCACGTACATCTAAAGCGCCACGGAAAATAAATGGGAAACAAAGCACATTATTTACTTGGTTTGGATAATCTGAACGACCTGTCGCCATAATCAAATCATCACGTGCCGCTAACGCCAATTCTGGCTTTATTTCAGGATCAGGGTTTGAACAAGCAAATACAACTGGGTTATCTGCCATCATTTTAATTTGTTCTTGGTTTAATAAATTAGGACCTGAAACACCAACAAAAACATCCGCACCTGCAATGGCATCATCTAAAGTGCGCTTATCAGTATTATTCGCAAATAACTTTTTATATTCGTTTAAATCATTACGGCGAGTATGAACAATACCTTTAGAATCTAACATGTAGATTTTTTCACGTTGTGCGCCACACTTAATTAATAATTCCATACAAGCAATTGCCGCGGCACCAGCACCTAAACAAACAATGTTTGCTTGTTTAATATCTTTACCTTGAATATCTAGAGCATTCATCATACCAGCAGCAGTTACGATCGCAGTACCATGTTGGTCATCATGAAATACTGGAATTTTACAACGTTCGATCAATGCCTTTTCAATGGCGAAACACTCTGGCGCTTTAATATCTTCTAAATTAATACCACCGAAACTATCGGCAATATTGGCAACGGTATTTACAAACTCTTCAACGGTCTTATGCTTAACTTCGATATCAAAAGAATCAATGTTGGCGAAGCGCTTAAATAAAAGTGATTTACCTTCCATCACAGGCTTTGAAGCCATAGGACCGATATTACCTAAACCCAAAACTGCAGTACCATTACTAATAACCGCAACGGTATTACCCTTGGCAGTATATTTATAAACATCTTCAGGGTTTTCTGCTATCTCACGACATGGCTCTGCGACACCTGGACTATAGGCAAGTGACAAATCAGCACTTGTTTCTGCTGCAGTGGTTAAGGCAACACTAATTTTACCTGGCGTTGGTTGCGAGTGATAATCTAAGGCTTGCTGGCGTAGATCTGTCATGATATTTCCTAATGCGTTATGAATGATGTTGGTATTGTTGTAATTGCAAGTATAGCTAGGCGTCGGCTTTTATTATCTTTATTATTATGGCTAAGCTTTTACTTGTTTATATGGTATTGCAATAACATCTCTCAATACAAGCCTGTTTTACTATATTAAATCGCCGCAAGCTATAACAAACAAGAGTCTATCTGAGTTCGAAGCCATATTAATTTGATAAATATTGGCTATTTTCAATTAACTATTCACGGATAAATACTGTTTTAACTAGCATATTAATCGTCAATGCCTTTAAAACACATTATATTTCGCAATCAGCCATATAGTTGAGTTTGATGATGCAAATGAATTATTCTAGTGATCGGATCACTTTTAGGAAGTCGTTCTAAATCAGAAAATAAAGACAAAAAAAAGTCCAGCACTTGGCTGGACTTTATGGCTAAGCGCTAGGCTTAAAGGCTAAACATCATTTATAAAAATGGGTTTACCTTGATAATCGTTTCAACACGGTCTGGACCAGTTGAGATAATATCTACCGGAACACCAGTAATTTCTTCAATACGCTTAATGTAAGCAAGAGCGTTTTCAGGTAAAACATCAACAGACGTTGCACCAACCGTACTCTCACTCCAACCTGGCATTTCTTCGTATACTGGGCTGATTTTCTCGTAACCTTCAGCTGCCGTTGGTGGCACAGTGATAATATCACCTGCTTCAGTTTTATAACCTGTACAGATTTTCAATGTTTCTAAGCCATCAAGTACATCAAGCTTAGTTAAACAAAAACCTGTCACACTGTTTACTTGGATTGCACGATGCATGGCAACGGCATCAAACCAACCACAACGACGTTCACGACCGGTAGTAGCACCGAATTCGTGACCTACAGTACCTAAGTGGTTACCAATTTCGTCGTCTAATTCTGTTGGGAATGGACCTGAACCAACACGCGTAGTGTAAGCTTTAGTAATACCTAAGATATAATCTAAGTGACGAGGACCAACACCACAACCCGTAGCAACACCACCAGCCGTTGTATTAGAAGAAGTTACATAAGGGTAAGTTCCGTGGTCAATATCAAGTAAAGTACCTTGAGCACCTTCAAACATGATTGAATCACCAGCAATACGTGCTTGGTCTAATATTTCAGAAATATCAGCAGTCATGTTTTTAATAGTATCAGCAACAGCTAATGCATCAGCTAATACTTCTTCATAACTTACCGGCTCAACTTTATAGTAGTTAACCAGTGAGAAGTTATGATATTCAACGATTTCTTTCAATTTAGCTGCAAATGTTTCTTCACAGAATAAATCGCCAACACGTAAACCGCGTCGTGCAACTTTATCTTCATATGCAGGACCGATACCACGGCCTGTAGTACCAATAGCTTTATTACCACGTGCAATTTCACGTGCGGCATCTAAAGCGTTATGATATGGAAGAATTAGCGGACATGCATCACTAATAAGTAGACGTTCGCGAACTGGAACACCCTTAGCTTCTAACATGGTAATTTCTGTCATCAACGCTTTAGGACATAACACTACACCATTACCAATTAAGCATTTTACGTTATCACGTAACACGCCTGATGGAATAAGATGTAATACGGTTTTTTCACCGTTGATCACTAAAGTGTGACCAGCATTGTGACCACCTTGATAACGAACTACATACTTTGCTTTATCGGTTAGTAAGTCAACGATCTTACCTTTACCTTCGTCACCCCATTGAGTGCCGAGAACAACTACATTTTTGCCCATGTTTTACTATTTCGTAAGAAAATTAGGCGGGGATTTTACCAAAAAATGATTTGTTGTCCAAGAGAAAAAAGCAGCTTTTTAAGCTGCTTTTAAAATAACCAATTAACTTAGTAGCTTAGCTAATAAATTTATTCATATCCCCAAGGCGTCACCGGAGCTTTTATCGGTTTGGTTAAATCAAAATCTACTCTGAACTCTCTGCCTTGTCGAATCAAACGATAGGTGAACTTCTCAGGATAAATATACATTTGCCATGTATTTCCTGCCGACTGGGGTATGCCCTGGGCAACAAATAGCTCTTTTGAATATTGATCAGCAGGAAATGACTGCATTTGCGCCCAACCTGCATCAAGCGTATGGCCGCCATACATAGTCGATTTATCATTGCTACCATCTTTTTGTCTATGGTCATGTTTTAATGATAAGCCAGAGCCTGTTTTGGTGATTATCCAAGTGCGAGATGCGTCATCACCTACGTGAAATGGAACCTGTAATTGACTGTCTGTACACTTACGGACATGCATCACCAACTTTTTATTGGCAAAGCTGCCACCATCAGAGTTGTCTACGGTAATTTTCCCTTCATAGGACTTACCACAGCGCTTACTAATATTATTAAAAAAATCGTCTTGGGTTTTAATTGAAACGAGTGGCGCCTCTGCAGTTACTGCCATCGCTGCCACAGGTAATACTGCCAATGCGGCAATTAGGTATTTTATTATTTTCATGTTTTTACCTTTAATATATTTATGTCATGTAACAGTCTTATCACTGCTATCGACTTATTAAGAAATAAGAATTACCTGCTGAATATACCAGAAGTTATTCATATTGTTTGTTTCATCATGTGTTTAGGCTTCACAATTCGAATAACTAACGTGTGATCAGTTTTCTGTAGGCATAAAAAAGCCAGCAAAGTTGCTGGCTTTATACAATATCAGTGTCTAATTATTTTTTAGCGTCACTACCGTCTTTTAAGAAACGGAAGAATTCACTATCAGGCTTAACAACCATGATATCATTTTTACTGCTAAAGCTTTTTTCATAAGCTTCAAGGCTACGGAAGAAGCTGTAGAACTCGGCATCTTTAGTATAAGCATCAGCGTAAACTTTAGCGGCTTGAGCATCACCTTCACCACGTACGGTAAAAGCTTGCTTTTGTGCTTCAGCTAACATAATCGTGACTTTAGCATCAATTGTTGCGCGAATAATCTCAGCTTGCTCTTGACCTTGAGATCTATGCTCTTTGGCAACAGCAGTACGTTCCGCACGCATACGCTCATAAATCGAGTTACTTATTTCTGTTGGTAAATTAATCGCTTTAATACGAACATCTACCACTTCAATACCTAAGTCTTCACGGCTACTCGCAGCACTTTCCAGCGCTTTACTCATTATAGCTGAGCGATCACCAGAGACGATTTCTTTAATGGTACGGTTACCAAACTCAGTACGTAAGCCGTTATTTACTTTTTGTTTAAGTAAAGCACGAGCATTATCCACTGAGCCAGATGTACGTAAATAGTAGGTAGAGAAATCAACAATTTTCCATTTAACAAATGAGTCGACCATGAGATCTTTTTTCTCAGCGGTAACAAAGCGATCTGCTGCTTCATCCAATGTTTGGATACGCGCATCTAACTTTCGAACATTTTCAATAAAAGGTATTTTAAAATGTAAACCTGGTGCGTACACTTTCATTTCACCCGTGCCAGCATCACGTTTAATTTTTGAAAATTGAAAAACAATGCCACGTTGACCTTCGTAAATTACAAAAACTGACGATACAACGAAGATAAAAAGTAGCGATATAATAGCAATAGAAAAATTCTTCATTACTTAGTTTCTCCCGTTGCTAAATCTATCAGAACGATCTGAAGACGATGAAGGTGATGTATTAATATTAGGTTCAATTACTGGTGCGTAAGATGTTTTAGCACGGGTATTGCTGTTACTTTGCTGTTGAATAATTTTATCTAATGGCAAGTACATCATATTATTGCCGCCATCAACATCAACCATAACTTTACTGGTATTGCCATAGACTTTTTCCATGGTGGCAATATATAAACGCTCACGTGTGACTTTAGGTGCAGCTTGATACTCAGGTAATATTTTCTCGAAACGAGCAACTTCACCCTGCGCATCTAGAACAATTTGACTCTTATAAGCAAGTGCTTCTTGCTCCATACGCTTCACTCGACCACGCGCGCGAGGCTCAATACCACGTGCATATGCTTCTGCTTCTCTTAAGAAACGGACTTCATCTTCTTGTGCTGAAATTGCATCATCAAAAGCGTCTTTCACTTCATTTGGCGGACGAGCATCTTTAAAGTTGACGTCGACAATCATCAAGCCCATATTGTAAGGCTCAATAATTTTTTCTAGTTCTTGCCAAACCGATTGACGAATAGACTCACGACCACTGGTCAAAATATCATCCATATCGGAATGACCAATAACATAGCGTAGTGCACTATCGAGAGATTGATTTAAGCTATCTTCCGCATTTGTGACACTAAATACATAGTTACGTGCATTAACAACACGATATTGAATTTGCATTTCAACATTCACAACGTTTTCATCTTGTGTCAGCATGAAACCTGAAGATGGCATTTCACGAGTACTTTGCATATCAACAGGGATAATTCTGTCAATAAAGGTCCACTTCCAGTTAATACCCGGATCTACCGTACCTGCATACTCACCAAAGCGTAAAACTATACCTTTCTCAGCTTCTTTAATGGTGTAAAAACCACTAAAAGCATAAACAACCGCAGCAACGGTTAATAAAATGCTTAAGCCAATACTAGAAAAGCTTTTGCCCGAACCACCTTTGGTTGTTTTACCACCAAAAATCCCAGTAACCTTTTTGCCAAGATCATTTAGTAGCTCATCTAAATCTGGTGGCCCTTGATTTTTCCCACCTTTATTTTTCCAGGGGTCTTTATCATTATTCCCCGGTTCATTCCAAGCCATACTGTTCTCCACTAAGATCGGCACAAAAACTTACGCCGTTAAAATTAAAAAGTTTACACTAATGTTCTATATAGTCAGCTAACTCACTGTATTCATTGCTGAGTAACCTTTGCCATTCTCTCGACGGCATATTCACTTCAAGGTGACAATGCCCTTGGTCATCATATTCTTCATTAGTTATACAGTTTAACTTGTATAACTCTCCACGAAGTTTACCTGCACTTGGTGGAATATTTAATTGATGATTAACCACTTGTATATCTAAGCGTTCAGCTAAGGCAGTGAATAATAACTCAACACCAATATTCGCTTGTGCAGACAACCATACACGAATAGGCATACCTTGCTCATCTCTATCTATTCGTGGCTCAATATCATCTAAATTATCAATTTTATTACAAATAATTAATTGTGGTACTTCGTTAGCATCAATTTCTGATAGCACATATTCAACTTGCTCGATGTTTTCACTGCGTCTTTCATCTGAAATATCAACAACGTGCAATAGTAATTCAGCTTCACGAGTTTCTGTTAATGTTGCTTTAAAAGCTGCGACCAAATCATGGGGTAAGTGACGAATAAACCCTACCGTATCAGCTAAAATGACCCTTCCAACACCTGCCAAATCCATTCTTCTTAACGTCGGATCTAACGTAGCAAACAGCTGATCTGCCGCATAAACATCCGCTTGAGTAATGGTATTAAATAAAGTTGATTTGCCGGCATTGGTATAACCGACCAAAGATAGTGTCGGCAATTCGGCTCTCATTCTCGCTCTTCGACCTTGCTGCCTTTGAACTTCAACTTTCTCTAGACGCTTACGAATATTGACCATACGTTCGCGTAATAATCTTCTATCTGTTTCTAGCTGTGTTTCACCTGGACCTCTTAGCCCTATGCCGCCTTTCTGTCTCTCTAAATGCGTCCAACCTCGAATCAAGCGACTACTGATATGACGCAATTGTGCCAATTCTACTTGCAATTTACCTTCATGGGTTCTTGCGCGTTGAGCGAAAATATCAAGAATGAGTGTGGTTCTGTCAACGACACGACACTCACAGAGTGCTTCAATATTTTTTTCTTGGGATGGCGTTAAGCTATGATTAAATAAGATAACATTAGCATTAACTGAGCGGACAGCATCTCGAATCTCTTCTGCTTTACCTGACCCAACAAAAAATCTGGGATGAGGTGCATTACGTTTACCTGAAACTACAGTTAACGCTTGCACACCAGCGGAAGACACTAACATTTTAAATTCGCTTAGGTCTTCTCTACTACTTTCATCTGGAAAGTCGAGGTGAACGAGAACTGCTTGTTCACCTGCTTGATAACGTTCAAACAATAGCGTTAAGCCCTAGCACCAAAGTTAGCTGAATACACCACAAGAAAAAAATCTTTACGCATCAGAAGATTGATCATCCGCGCTAGGTGTTGGTGCAGTATTAACAGCACGAGATGGCACTACAGTAGATATAGCGTGTTTATATACCATTTGACTAACTGTATTCTTAAGAAGAATTACAAACTGATCGAATGATTCTACTTGGCCTTGTAACTTAATACCGTTAACTAAATAAATTGCGACTGGAATGCGATCACGACGTAGCGCATTTAAAAATGGGTCTTGTAAAGACTGCCCTTTTGCCATTAGATGGTCCCTTTTATTATTATTAAAAAGTTACTGGTGAACTACAAAAAACAGTAACAAAGTTTCTGAAAAATTTACTATGAAAACGACACAACACAATGTTGTATAAAATAGCTAACAAATTAATTATACATCAATTTTCAACTATTGCTTTAAAATTGCTTAGACATTATTGCTCTGTCTTAAGTAGTGCTAAAACTTGTTCTAGATTGGTTTCATCATCTGTGGTCAACCAATGTAAATTTGGCCAATTCCTTAGCCAAGTTAATTGTCTTTTTGCCAACTGTCTTGTAGCACAAACACCGCGAAAAACCATTTCATCATGGTCACATTCACCGTCGAGATATTGCCACATTTGCCTATAGCCGACACAGCGTATTGAAGGTAAATCTTGGTGTAAATCATCACGTGATTTTAATTTAGCCACTTCTTGTTCAAAACCCAAATCAATCATTTGCTGATAACGCAGTGCTATGCGTTCATGCAAAGTGCTACGCTCTTTGGGAGTAATGGCCAATTGTAGTACATTGCCGGCGAGCTTATCACCTTTTATTTGAGTCAATTGTGTCAAAGTGTTACCAGTTAATCTGTACACTTCTATAGCTCGCGTTAACCTTTGTGGATCATTAGGATGAATTCGTTCAGCTGAGATAGGATCGACTTCTGCAAGTTTTTCATGCATGACTTGCCAACCAAATTCATTGGCTTCAGCTTCAATTTTTTCTCTTACTTCTGCGTTTGCTGTCGGTAAAGGTGAGATGCCTTCAATTAAGCTTTTAAAGTACATCATGGTACCGCCAACCAAGAGTGGTATGCGGTTTTTACTTCTAATTTCAGCAATTTCTGCTAGTGCGTCACGGCAAAAATCAGCGGCTGAATAGCTCTCATTGGCATCACGTAAGTTAATAAGCCTATGAGGATAATCTGCTAACTCATCTTTAGTCGGCTTTGCTGTGCCAATATCCATATCACGATAAATCAAAGCGGAATCAACACTGACAATATCACAGGGTAGTGCATCTTGAAGTGCCATAGCCAAAGCAGTTTTACCTGATGCGGTTGGCCCCATCAAACAAATTACTGGTGGTTGATTTAACTCTGTTTCACTTTGGACTGACAAGGCTGTTTACTCTTTATTAGTAATAGTTAGCTTAAACTAACTGCTTAATATGAGATGTAAGGTCTAGAGGGATTGAATTCAAGAGTAATTGTTCACTAAGTTGCTCATTAAACAATTTTTTAGCGGCTATTAATAAAAGATCCGATTGCGTCTCATCATAATGCTCTAAGAGCATAGCTTCAGCTATGGCGTGAATAAGGCTCAAATTAGCTTCCACTGGCTGTTGTGAGAGCTCTGTTAATATAATATTAAAAGCACTGGTAACGTCCTGCTCACGCAGTAAAGCAGGAAACTGTCTTATTTGTACTTTGTTTTTATCTTTCAGTGATAAGACTATGCCTGCTTCAGCCAATTGATAGTGTAATTCATTGGTTATATCGAACTGCTCTTTGCTTAGACTTATTATTACCGGCAATAGCAGCGGTTGGCTCACTAACGCTTGATGCTGTTCCACCTCTGATATTGGCGCTTCTTGCCAGCTTTGTTCGACAAGCTTCACGTTGACTTTTTTAGCTAATTTAAACAGCGATAATACTCGCAGGCCAGATTTAGCTTTATAAAGTGCATAGCCAGGCGCTTGCACACTGATAAAGTCATTTTGGTTGAGGTTACTCTGCTGAGGAAGCTCTTCACCTTCAAATTCGGTATTGTTCGAAACAACCTCTTGCTTGTGCATTGAATTAGCTATATCTGAGGATAATAGTGACTGGTAGTTAGTTGAAGCTTGTTGTGAAAAGCGGTTATCCGCTCTTTGCCCTGAACTCCCGCCATATCCATAAGATGAATGATTATTTTGGCTATCACTAACTTGCTGTAGTGGTTTAATATAATCTGCACGAGGATAATTAATTGAGCTGGGGTCTACTGGCGAGCTGTTTGCGCTACTAGATGAATATGACTGCTCTGGCGCAATGGCCATGTCATTTTCATCACTGACAAACATTTCTTCACTATCGAGCACTGATAACAAAGCTTTATTACACGCCGAAAAAATAAAGTCATGTACATATCGACTTTGATGAAAGCGAACTTCGTGCTTTGCTGGGTGCACATTCACGTCAACTTCTTTGTGATCTAATTCGAGAAATAAGACAAAAGCAGGATAGGTGTCTGCAGGTAGCAAGTTTGCGTAGGCTTGTCGAATTGCATGATTAATTAATTTATCACGCATCATGCGGCCATTCACATAACTGTAGCAAAGATCATTTTGATTACGTGAAAAACTCGGCTTTGCTAACCATCCAGACAATTTCATATTGTCGTGAGGGCAATCAACTTCTATTGCATGCTCAATAAACTTTTGCCCGCACACCATAGCGACACGCTTGGTAAATTGCGCTTGGGTATTAGCCATTCGGTATTGGCGGACATTATTACCGTTATGCGTCAAGGTGAAGCTCACAGCAAAATTTGCCAGCGCTATTCGTCGAATGACTTCATCAATATGATTGAATTCTGTTTTTTCTGTACGTAAGAATTTTCGTCTTGCTGGGGTATTAAAAAACAGGTCTAAAACTTCAATACTAGTACCGTCGGGATGGGCCGCAGGCTGAACATTTACCGACATATCTCGTCCTTCAGCAACAGCTTGCCAAGCGGTAGGTTGATCTTTAGGTTTTGAAGTTAACGTTAAACGAGCAACAGAACTGATACTAGCTAGTGCTTCGCCACGAAACCCTAAACTACCAATTGCTTCTAAATCATTTAAATCTTTAATTTTACTGGTTGCATGACGACTTAGTGCTAGGGTGAGCTCATCTTTAATGATGCCATGACCATTATCAGTAATTTTAATTTTTTTGATGCCGCCTTTATCGACATCAATATGAATCTTTGTGGCTCCAGCATCTAAACTATTTTCTACGAGCTCTTTTATTACCGAGGCAGGACGCTCGACTACTTCACCAGCAGCAATTTGGTTGGCCAAACGCGCTGGCAATATAGCGATAGACATGATGAATTTATCCAGTACGAGGTATTTTTAAAGTTTGACCAATTCTTAGCGAATTTGATTTCAAATTATTAATCGACTTAAGCTTTGACATAGAGATGTTATAGCGTTTAGCAAGAACCGATAACGATTCTCCGCTGCGTACTTTGTGTTTTTTATACCCTACAGAAGCAAAGTATGAGCCTTGTAAAGGGTAAGCTAAAAAGTAATTCTTAATACCAACGTGAATAGCACTCGCTAAACGTTGTTGATGCTTTGGCCAAGTTAAATTTTTCTCTTCTTGGTGGTTAGAGATAAAGCCCGTTTCAACAAGAATTGATGGAATATCAGAAGATTTCAACACCGCAAAATTACCATTTTGTGGCGTCTTTTTATGCATTTTAGTGATTTTCTTCATCTCTTTGATGACGTTATTCGCCACACCAAAACTGACACCAAGAGAGTGCTCTTTACTCATATCAGCTAAAGCCAATGCTAAATGACTATCTGACGTGTTTTTAATAACACCGCCACCGCCGCCAAGCAACTCTGACTTTTTCTCCCGATTCACTAACCATCTAGCTAGTTCTGATTCAGCTCTTTTCTTAGTCACAACCCAAACTGACCCACCACTTGGTTGCGGAGTATGAAAAGCATCAGCATGGATAGAAACTAAAAAATCGACATTTTTTTCACGTGCCAAACTGGTACGGCGATTTAAGTTAACGTAATAGTCTCCCGTTCGGATCATTACCGCCCGCATACCTTTTTCTTTATCAATTAATTTTTGCAGCTTTTTCGCTATAGCCAAAGTTACGTGCTTTTCGTAAGTGCCCTTACCGCCAATCGACCCTGGATCCTCACCACCATGCCCTGCAACTACGCCAATAATAATATCGCCGGCTTTCTTCACTGTTTTAACACTACTTTTCACACTTCTCGCTTTATCATATAAATCTATAACTAAACGATGGCCGTACTGTCCTGCTGGCGCTAATGGAAATACCGTTGATTGGTAAGACTGGTTTAGCTCTAGAACAAGACGGGTTTTACCTTTACTAACACTTGAGCGAAAACGTTTAACGCGAGGATCATTGTCAGCAAGGTTTTTTAGAGAGACAGTGTTTTTGGTATCAGTAAAATCTATCACCAAGCGTTCAGGATTGCTCAGGGTAAAATATTTATAATTAGGCTTTTGTTTAACATCAAAAACAATACGAGTATTTTCTGGTGCAGGCCAAACACGAATGCCGTCAATGCTATTAGCAGCAAAACTACTAATAGAAAATAAGTTTGTAAAAACAACAACAAGCAGCAAACTTAGCGTGCGAAAACTTGCCATTGATAGGAGAACTCTCCGATACATACGACTGACCCCAACCTTCTTTATAACTTTATAATTTGCGCAAGTGCCAGAATAACTTGTTCACCATGATCTGATTCTGCTTGCAGCTTGATGATTCTTTGCTCATCTTGATAAGCTATATTAATGATTAAATCCGCTTTAGCCAATAGCCTAGCGCCTTTTTCTGGCCATTCGATAAAACAACAGCAATCATCATTAAAGTAATCTCTTATGCCCATGTACTCTAATTCTTCAGCATCAGCAAGGCGGTATAAATCAAAATGATATACTCGCCAATCAGCTAACTCATAAGGCTCTACTAAGGTATAAGTAGGGCTTTTAACATTACCTTTATGGCCCATTCCTCTGACAAAGCCGCGAGTTAGCGTTGTTTTACCAGCGCCTAAATCCCCATTGAGGTAAACAACTAGAGCCTGTTGATTTTTCTGACTTTTTAAAACTTGTGCTAAGCCTGTGCCAATAGATATGGTGGCAGCTTCATCAGGTAAAAAGTATTCTAGTTGTTTCATTATTTTGTCTTTATTTTGCTGTTAAGGATTGAACATTTTACCATTTAGCATTTAGCATTTATAAGTTGCTGTAAAGGTAAAAATAAATCACTCGCGAGTAAACCCCGCTGACCATTTTGTTGTGCAATAATATCAGCTGAAGTGCCATGAATATAGGCTGCTAGGCATGTTGCATTAAAATTATTATCACTTTGCATCATTATTGCTGCAATAACACCGGTTAATACATCCCCCATGCCGCCTGTAGCCATGCCTGCATTACCTGAATTATTGACGACAACTCGCTCTCCATCAGAGATTAAAGTACCCGCTCCTTTTAGTAAGCATATACCACCGTATTTCTTAGCAATACTTCTGACCGCAGTAAAGCGATCAGCTTCAACACTTGCAATATCAATATGTAATAAGCTTGCTGCCTCTTTAGGGTGTGGCGTTAAAACCCAATTATCATAATAAGTTTCGCTTTGGCTCAGTAAGGTTAAAGCATCTGCATCAACCACCAGTGTTTTTTTTGCTTCCATTGCTTGTTGGCAAACCAAGGCTAAAAGCTTTTTAGCTTCAGCACTCTGCCCGAGTCCAGGACCAATTAAGTAGGCTTTTGCCATTAATAATTGTCGTGAGTTTACTAATAACGAACTCGTTGTCGGCGCTAACATTAACTCAGGCCTGCCATTAATCAGCGCCCCTTGATTTAGGCTATGGCAACTCACTGACACTAGACCAACGCCACAACGTAAAGCAGCTTCACTAGCAAGGCGAATGGCGCCCGGCATACCTTCGCCGCCACCAACAGCCAACAAGGTGCCTGAGCTGCCTTTATGACTCGCCGCTAGTCTTTTAGGTAACTGTAATGCGCGTTTGAACTGAGCATAATGAATATCTGTATGAATACTTTGCGTAAAAACTTTTTGCATAGCTAATGGAGCGAGCATTAGCTTTCCAACAAAATTTGCCGCGACTCCGGTGAGTAAACCCTGTTTAAAGACAATAAAAGTTACCGTGACAGTAGCAATGATGGCTTGTTCTGATATTTCATCTCCTTTAACAGTGCCTGTAGTTGCGCACAAGCCTGAAGGAACATCTATGCTAAGCACAGCAATATCTTGACCATTAACACTTTTTACCAGCTGTTGAAAATGTTTATCTAACGCTCCGCTAAAACCTATACCAAATAAAGCATCAATGATGACATCACCACGATAATCCATGACTTTTTCTACATTACTGTGAATATCAGCTTCATTTACTTGTTCGTGAACTGCAACAACACCTGCTGATAGCATATCCTTATAAGCTCGTAACGCATCTCCTTTAAGCTGCTTAATTGAGCAAGTAATTATGATCTCGACATCAATGTTTGCTTGATGAGCTAATTTCGCCACAACAAAGCCGTCACCTCCATTGTTACCCCTTCCGCAAAGTAGCAATATTTGCTTCGCCTTGGGCCAGTGTTGTATTAACTGTTCAAAGGCGGCAGCTCCCGCACTTTGCATCAGTTCATACAAGGCTATATTTTGACTTTGCGCAACCTTAGCTTCATTTTCTAACACTTGTTTTGCACTATACACTGATGTGATAGGTGGGCTTTGTGATAAACTTACTGATAATTTCATGGTTACAACTAACCTCTACACGTATTTACCTTTACTGTTGCAGTTAAAGGTTCAGTTAACTTTATTGAATATCATAATGTCTTCTATTAACTATCAAGAATTAGCAGAAAAAATCAAGCTATGGAGTAAAGAATTAGGATTTTCTGACATAGGAATTACTGATATTGATCTCGCTGCTCATGAGCAAGTGTTAGAACGATGGTTAGCAAATAATTATCACGGTAACATGGACTATATGGCACGACATGGCTTGATGCGTGCTCGCCCTGCGGAACTCGTACCCGGTACGATAAGAGTTATTAGTGTTCGATTAGATTACCTGCCACAAGATGCCCAGTTCGCTAGTATCTTAAAAGATAAGAATAAAGCTTATATTAGTCGATACGCGCTAGGACGCGATTATCACAAATTAATGCGTAAACGATTACAGCAATTAGGTAAAAAAATTGCTGAGCATTGTAGTGATTTTAACTATCGCCCTTTTGTTGATTCTGCGCCAGTAATGGAAAGACCGCTGGCTGAAAAAGCAGGACTTGGTTGGACGGGAAAACATACGCTATTAATCAATAAACAAGCCGGCTCTTGGTTTTTCCTGGGTGAGTTATTTGTCGATATTCCATTACCAACAACCTCAAATGAATACAGTGTCAATGCTGAAAACGCCATAAAGACACAAGAAAAGCACAATGATTGTGGTAGTTGCGTTGCGTGTATTAAAATTTGCCCTACACAAGCAATAGTAGAGCCCTACGTTGTTGATGCTAGACGATGTATCTCTTACTTCACCATTGAATCACCTGATGCTATTCCCGAAGCACTTCGCCCCTTAATGGGCAATCGCATTTATGGTTGTGATGATTGCCAGTTAATTTGTCCATGGAATAAATACGCCAAACTCAGTCTTGTAGATGATTTTCAAGCAAGAAATAACCTTGATGATATTACCTTACTTGAATTATTCGACTGGACTGAAGAACACTTTCTTAATACCCTTCAAGGCTCTCCCATCAGGCGAATTGGCTTTCAAAGCTGGCAGCGTAATATTGCGGTCGCATTAGGTAATGCCCCTTATAATGAAACTGTTATAAAAGTATTATCAGACAAGCTTGCTGGAGCAAGTGAGTTGGTTGTTGAGCATATAGATTGGGCTCTAAATCAACAAAATAATAAAAAGCATCTCGCTGAGCAAGATGCTTTAAAACAAGAGACGAATCACCGATTAACACTGCGTTTAATACGCTCTGTTGAAAAAGGTCTGCCACGTGATGCCTAAGCTTTTGTTACGTTAACAATAGACTATTAAAGAAGTGCTAAATATTGTTTAGCCTCTATTTTCTTTATGTAAAATATCTATATCAGCCTGCGCTTCATCTAATTGATGCTGCATGGCTATTAGCTTTTTAATGGTAGCGTTCTTTTCTTCAATAGCTTTTTTCTCTCTTTCCTGGCTTTCTCTCAATTTCTGCCTAGTTTTGGTCAGAGTAGCCATCAAACTACTGATATCATCATTCTTTTCAAAAATCTGATCTTCCCTCGCGTTCGCGAAATTATCATCAGCATTATTTAATACCTCTCTAGAGCGAAACATTAAATAATTAAATGCTAAACGGATAATAAAAAGTAAACAGGTAATAAAAAATACCACAAGGTATTGATTATCTTCAATCGCGCCTAACGAAGTCATGACTTTGGTAAAGAAATTGCCTTCCGTATTAATAAAGTAGCTGAATATCTGGTTATGCCATGTAAACCAAGTAAGGATGTATATGACGACAAAGCTCGGGGCTGGATGTTGGTTCTCGGTAAAAGAGAGTATTGATTGTAGGGTTTTCTTATTGAGCACAAAAAGTCCTTTTAAAAATTAATCTTTATGAAAAAAACTTTATATAAATAAATTTAGATAAAGTGTTGATAAATTGTTCGATATTATATGTACATAGAGGCAGTCTATTTTACACTGTTCCCTAATTCTTATAAGCCTTATTCTGTATTTCTAATTTTCTTTGCTCACATGTCTGTAAAGTATTCAGCTTTTCTTGAATACTCAAGCTACTCCAAGACGTTATCTCATCGATATTGCGAAAACAACCAAGACAAACATCATTTTCATCCAAGCAACAGTTTCGTATGCATGGACTAGACGGCGCTTTTTCATGTTCATCTGGCTTCATCATTATACTTCCCTTAAGCAAAGTCCTTTGTATAGTTAACCTACTAGCAGTATGCTCTAATTTCTCCTGACAAAAGCAATATTAAGCAATAGTAGCTGCGTGTAAATTTATTTCTGTTACCGACTCTCGCAAAGATGATAACAATTCAGCTTGAGATTTACTGCTGATGTCAAAGTTTTGATTATTCAAAATTTTCTGCCATTTATCACATAAATCGATTAATGTATCTGCGGCAAGAATTTTGGCATTTATCGCTAATGATTGAATGTGTTCTGAAGCTTGCTCTGTTTCATTTTCAGCTAATACTTCGGCAAAACTTTCAACAAGCATAATATTATCCGAGGTATACTCTTCCAACATGTATAGGGCTAACTCCGCCGATCCTTGATGTTTCAAATAACGGTTAAAGTTAAAGCTTGATGCCTGCTCTGACTGCTTGAACACATTAATCTCATCAGAACCTAGAGTGTTTTCTGTATCCGCCTGATTTTGATTAATCACTGAAGCTTCACTACCCTCTGTTAACGTGTGTGATTGTGGTTTTATCCAAGGGTTAAGCACCGTTAACATATCATCTACTGAGCCGTCAGCAACTAGTTCACCTATCGTCCAAGTGGAGAACTCTTGACAACCATTTTCAAAAGACAAAGACTTACACAAACTGAAAACGCCTCTGGCTAGCGATGATTTATCGCCATTAGCGGAAAGCTCATCAATAATAAAGTCAGAAAATGGCGTGCAAGGTATTTCAGTGACCAATAAAGCAAAACGACCACTTTGCCAATATTTATTGAGCATCAACTCATTAGTGGTAAAAGTCACTTGAAAGCCTATAGCTTGGAGAGTTTGCGCAAAAACTTGGTATTTATCAGGTGAATTTACTGCCAGTAGTAACTCTACCGGCATTTTCATATACTCATTTGTCAGCTTAGTAATTACTTGCTTATTTTTGTTAACTTTTAAAGGAAAAGACAGCGCTGAATAAACGTCTTGTTGGTTATTACTTGCAAGGGCAAGCGGTATAGTAAAACTTAATTGGTAACCTTGTTTGGTCAGATTAGCGGTAGCATCTTCACCGTGTTGATATTGCAGAATTGTTTGGAAATACTCTCCTAACTCACTATGATCTTGGCTTGCTTCATTGAAACTTTTTAACTCTTGCGGCAATTGCTTTATTTTTTCACTGCTTTGCAGTTCACCGCTAAAATTCAGCTTTTGCTGACCACTATTTTTATCTGCTAATTGTACTCGCAGCACTAAATGCTTTTTTGTCTTCCCTTTAAGTAACAACCTAATAAATACTCGGTACAATTCTGTAAATATTTCTGCATCTACATTAACCTGAGGTAAGACTTGTCGGTCAATTGTTAAAGATACTGTGTTTTCAAAGTGTCGGAACTTACTCTCTAAATTAAATAATACAGCTTGAACTTGTGCAATGAGGTTAATATCACTCAGTGTCAGTAGCGCTTCATTCGTTTGTAAATAACGAAAACAACTTGCTTGTCTTAATTGTCTAACCAGATCTCGACCTTGAGAGTAGGCATCAAACAAAGGATGTATAGCTAAGCTTGTGGTTGATTGTTGTAGCTTTAACGAAGACACACTAATTAACACTAACTGTCTAATGGCGGTTATATATAAGTCTTTACACCGCTGTTGTTCGAGCACAAGTTGCGACTTAGATTTGGACGATGCATTAGACTCAAGCAGTTCAAGCTCTAGCCGCATTTTTTCTTGTTCATCTGCACTTTTTTCAACTTGTTCAGCTAATTCCTGACACTCTTGCTTTAAGTTTAAATATTCCCTTTCACTATAATTGCTCGTATGGATTTGATGAATTTTTTGTACCAGTAACTGAGACTCTGCACAATAAAAAGCCTTGCTTTGCTGCTCAACAATCGCATATTCACTTTCAGAGATTGTTGAAGTATCAGCCCCTTCGAGCGCTAAACTTAAGTACTTAACGCCATATTCACTGCTAGCTTTTAACCGGTGATAGATTAAGTACAACAAGCTAAGAATAATAACTAAAGAAAGTAACAAAGCTCCCCATAGCCATAGTGGTATTGCTGTTTGAGCAATAACAAAATCATTATCTAGCGTTGGAAAGCTTGAAGCACTGCTACTACCCTTGTCTGTATCTGAAAGTGTATTAAGTATCTCTGTTAGTTTCAGCTGTTCATCTTTTAACTGTTGCTGATAATCCGAGATTAAACGTAGCTGGCTTTGCCATTTGATTAATAAGCCTTTTTTTAAGATGATATCTTCAAAGCGGATAATATCTTTTACTAGTTCAACCAATTCACGGCTATTATCTTGCTGGACCGCTAATAACTTACCGTAGTCCCTAACAAATATTTTATCTACATGTGCAGTCAATGTAGCTAGTGAGTCTGCAGAGCTCTTCAGTGTAAGCTGCTGCAACCTTGTCACAATATTGTTTAATTCACTGCGAAGACTGATCAAAAGGCTTACAAAATCTTCATCATATTCTGACTTATTCGCTTCAATTTCAATGGCATCAAGTAATGTATCGAGTTGCAGAAGTGCATTCTTTTTAAGTAAGTTATTTTCTGCTTGATTAGATGCTATTTCAGCAACGACATTATTGGCTTGGTCATTACTTAAGAACCATTGTTGATAAAAACTTTGCTGCGAAGAGTTAACTAAAGATAGTTTTTTACTTTTAATGGTCAGTTCTTGTTGGCGTGAAACTAACAGGTTAATTTCATAAGTCGTCAAAATATCATCGATAAGATTGGTTGATTTTATTAAATGAGATTGCTGGATAAAGCTGTCTTGTAGAGGAGCAACCTGCTGTTCTATTAATGCTTGTATTTGTTTACCTTGCAAATATAAGACAATAATCACAACATGTATCGCCAATAAAGAAGTAACGAAGACAGCAATTAGATAGTTTGAATAATACTGATGGTATGCCCTGGCTTTTCTACCCGTTGGAAAGTCCTTTTCAAGGCATAACTCATTGATCGATTTTTCAGTTTCTTTGTCGCTCATTAGCTTCTAATATTTGTTATTCCATTAACTAACATTTTATACCAATTTGCTTAACAAGGCATTAAGGTTTGTTAGCTCTTTTCTTGCTAACCCATGCCCACTCCATTATACATTCTATCGGGCTTTCAGCTGATTCATCTTCAATGACTACCGGCACCTGAACATTACCTTTATCATCAGCTTCAATCACAGAAATTTGTTCATCAGTTAACTGAGCTACAGCTGTTAGATTGCCCTGCATTCTTCTTTGGTAATTTACCTGCATAGATTTAAGTAAAGGTAGCTTTGAATCAGGTACATTCATACCAAAAACTATACCTGTTGCTGACTCAGCAAGTACTGCGGCTGCAATTGCATGAATGCCGCCAATATGATTTTGCACTGATTTTTTGTTCGCTAAGCTTAACCTGGCTTGATTATTTGTAACGGTCTCTATCTTTATGCCAGTAGTGCCGGCAAATTTAACCTTAGTGGTAAACAGTTTAGTTAATAAAAAAGAACGTAAAAACAGTGGGGATTTGTTGATTTTCGTAACTATGTTATTAAATTGATTTGCCATGAATTAAACTCTCATTGTTATTTTATTTATTTGATTAATTCATTATGCACATTAACTGGTCGGATCACTAGTTTTCATCGCTAAAACTAACTCTTCTATTGAGTCCTCGCTAAAGACTTGAATATTATTTTGCTGCAAAAGCTTAGTGGTGATCCCTTGCCCTGATATTTTCTGCTGCGAAAAATTTCCATCATAGATGGTACGACTACCGCAAGATGGGCTGGATTCTTTCAGTAAAGCAAAACGTATATTATGTTGCAGGCATAATTGTAATGCCTGCTCTGCTCCTGAGCTAAATTGCTCGGTTACATCAACATTGGTAATGGTAATTACTTGCCCTGTTTGCTGTGATATTTCCGCTGGCGGTCTAGGAACAGGCAAACCCCCTTTGACTTCGGGACAAATAGCCATTAATCGGTTTTGTTTAGACCATAGCGAAAGGTATTCATTAATCAACGGCTTTACCTGACCGTTGTATCGTACCTTCTGTCCAATAAAGCAAGCGCTCACTAAAATTTTTTCTAAAGAAGACATAATATTGCTGCTAGCCGTTAATGGCTGAATGTAGCGCGGTTAAATAACTGGTACTCAGCTGATCTTGCCCTTCAAACCAACATGATTGGCTATAACAATCAAAATTTAAAATGAAATAATGATTGCTCCAGCTAAAACGAATATTTTCTCTATCGGCGCCTAATATGTTCTCTTGTATTTCTATAAGTGTTAGTCGCTTAAAAAGTAAATCAGCTAAACTTTCAACATCTTCTTGAAACCAATTATTTTTGAATTGTACGGTAAGGTAATCGTCTTGTTTGGCAATGAGGGTTATTTGATTTTTAGACATAATCTTTAACTTAGTGGCTAATTTTTTTCACGCTATAGAATATACACAAGTATACGACTAAAGTTTGATGTTAATCAGGCGATTCGATAAAAAAATCAACGACAAATTACTTTATTTTACATATACTCGAAACAGAAATTTTATCTTTGTAACTCAATTATCATGCTCGCATTATAGTCAGGTTACAAAGCCTTTTGAACTAAAGAGAGTGAAACTATGAATAAACTAATGCTTGCTGTTGCAACAGCAACAGTTCTAATGGCATCTCCGACTTTTGCTGGCGATGCAGCAGCTGGTAAAGCGAAATCGACTATGTGTGCAGCGTGTCACGGTACTAATGGTATTTCTATGGTACCAATGTACCCTAACCTTGCCGGTCAAAAAGAAGCTTACCTTCTTAAGCAATTAAAAGATTTTAAATCAGGCAAACGTAATGACCCTACAATGAAGGGTATGGTTATGGCACTTTCAGACGAAGATATGGCTAACTTATCAGCTTACTACGCTGAAATGAAATAAGCTTTCGCTTTTTCTAGTTTAATAAAAAGCAGTGACTTAACTAAATTAAGTCACTGCTTTTTTTGTGTCTTTCTACTAATAATTCTTTTTACTTAACAGTTACTACCTAATACCGTATCAGAACATAATAATATCTATCTCTGTCCCTATCTGCTCAGTACCAATAATTAACGAACTTCATCCGCAATTAAATTAGCAGGTGTGCTTTTAACGTATGGGTAAATTACAGGCATAAAAAAACCTCCAATAGGAGGTTTTTTCTTTAAAGCTTATAGATTGTTATATCAATAAACTTTAGTCAATCATCGTTTGATTAAGCTTTACGACGACGGGCTGCACCAGCTAGACCTAGAAGACCTAAACCGAAGATAGCTAAAGAAGTTGGCTCTGGAATAGAGTTGCCTGCAAAGTAACCAGCTCCAAAACCATTAGTGCTAGCAAGTATGCTGCCAGAGAACCCAATATCAGTTCCTTCAAACTGACTATTTGTATCGAAATTACTAAAAACAGTACCGGCGGTATCTACAACATCAAAATATGTTGCATATTTTTTGCCGAAACCTGATGAAGCTGTGGCATGTGTATTTGCCACTAATGATAACCAAAGGTTACCTGATGATGCAGTTGCTTCGGTAACTTCGTCAGCGCCACTATTAACGTAAAAGTCTAGAGTACCGCCACTAACTGTGCCATTGGTCGCTACTAAAAAGTTTGAGTATGAAAAAGAAAGCGTACACTCGGTATTGTAAGCACAAAAATCTGTTCCTGATTGGCCATTAAGCATAGCTACTGTCTCTTATACACATCTCCGAGCCCACGAGACCGTACTAGATCTCG
>OLII01000096.1_pt1 | contig 31722 bp, 33 predicted proteins | sample 1609481 | NCBI WGS metagenome assembly OLII01 (sample SAMN05416859, study PRJEB24817) | seawater metagenome | isolation source: Sea water | place: Canada:Atlantic | collected 2013-11 | reverse complement strand
GGCAGCGTCAGATGTGTATAAGAGACAGAGCATTAGCTGAAGGTTAATCCGTACCAGTTAATAGAAGCTTAATGCCTATTTATTTTAAGGAACAAACATGAGCCAAATTACCACACATATTTTAGATACCACGCGTGGCTTACCTGCGCAAAATGTACCAATCACTTTATTTGCTCAAAGCGGCGAAGATTGGAAAGAGATCAATGGTGGTGTAACCAATAATGATGGTCGCCTGCCAGGATTATTGCCTGCTGATGAAAAACTGCCAGCAGGTGTTTACCGCATGCATTTTGCTACCGCTGAATACTTCAAAGCCAATAACGAAGCAGGTTTTTACCCGTACGTTGATATCGTTTTTGAAATTGATGCCAGCGGTACTCATTATCACATTCCCTTGTTGTTAACCGCTTACGGTTACTCAACTTACCGCGGAAGCTAAGCGCTAATTATCAGCTTTTAAAGACAGAATCAAAAACAGTTTCAGCCAGTAGAAAAATATAAACATACCGAGAAGATAAAATGACGAAGACTATCATTAATGTTGTACCTCAAGAATTAACGGCAGAGAATTTTGCCGTTTATGGGGATGTAATTTCAGTGTCCGAAAGTGCTGAACATTTCGCCATTAATGATGGCCACACTATGCGTTACCACAACTTGGCGGATGTCGATGTTGCGGATCAACAAGGTAAAACCATTGTTAATATTTTTCGTTCTACCCCACTGGCTTTTCCTTTACCGGTCGAAATGATGGAACGTCATCCTTTAGGCAGCCAAGCATTCATTCCTATGGGCAATCAACCTTATGTGGTTGTCGTGGCGCCAAAGGGTGAACTTGATACCTCAAAAATTGAGGTGTTCTTAGCAACAGCAGATCAAGGCGTTAACTACCATAAAGGTACATGGCATCATTTCTGTTTAGCATTAAATGAAGAGAGTGACTTTCTCGTCATTGACCGTGGCGGTAAAGGTGATAACTGCGATGTAGAAAAACTTGATGGCTCAATCGTTATCAATCTAGAGAGTAAATAAGAGCATCATTCACCTCAAGTGGATTGATAAAGAAAAACTATAATTAATATAGTTAGCACAACAGCAAGAACAGCACACAATAAGTAATAGGTTTACCAATATGACTAACAGCACTTCACATTCTTCAGCTAGTAAAGTAATTAGCAAAGCCACTACCACAGGTAGAAAGGCATACCGTGGCGAGATACTCCATTTCTTAGCCGATCCTGCCAAAGTTGCTGAAGAAGACAGTTACCAATACTTTGAAGATGGGCTTTTAGTCATCAACAATGGCTTAGTTGAGTCGGTAGGTAATGCAACAGAATTACTTAATGCCTTATCGGCCGATGTTGAAGTGACGCAATATGATAATGGCTTAATTATGCCTGGGTTTATCGATACTCACGTACATTATCCACAGTCTGAAATGATCGCCTCTTACGGTGAACAATTACTAGAATGGTTAGAAAACTACACTTTCCCTGAAGAAAAACAATTTGCCGATATTGAGCACGGTAAACGTGTTGCTGAATTTTTCTTAACGCAATTATTAGATGCCGGTACTACTACAGCCCTAGTATTTGGCACAGTGCATAAAGAGTCAGTTGAAGCTTTCTTTACTATTGCGCAACAGAAAAAATTACGCATGATTTGCGGTAAAGTATTAATGAATCAAAACTGTCCTGATTATTTACAAGATACTGCTGAATCAGGTTACACAGACAGCAAAGCGTTAATTGAAAAGTGGCATAACACTGACAGATTACAATACGCAGTAACACCACGTTTTGCACCCACCTGTTCAACCGAGCAATTAAACAAAGCCGGTGAGTTGTTAAAAGAATACCCTGATGTTTACTTACACACGCATTTATCTGAAAACAAAGATGAAATAGCTTGGGTAAGTGAATTATTCCCAGAAAGTGACGGCTATCTTGATGTTTATGATAAAAGCAGCTTATTAGGTCGTCGAAGTGTTTTTGCCCACGGTGTCCACTTACACGACAACGAGTGTCAACGCTTAGGGGAAACTGACTCAGCTATCGCCTTTTGTCCAACTTCAAACCTATTTTTAGGCAGTGGTTGTTTCAACTTAAAACAAGCGGAAGAATTTGACGTGAATGTTGGTTTAGGAACTGACATCGGTGCAGGTAGCAGCTTCTCGATGCTGACTACATTAAACGAAGCCTACAAAACACAGCAATTACGTGGCGACAAATTAAGTCCATACAAATCATTATATTTATCAACGCTAGGTGGCGCCATTGCGCTAGATTTAGAAGGCACCATTGGTAACTTTACTCAAGGCGCAGAAGCTGACTTTATCGTACTAGATTACCAAGCAACACCATTGATGGATGTGCGGATTAAGCGTTGTAAAACCCTAACTGAAAAATTATTTGTATTGAGTATGTTAGGTGATGATAGACACGTTAAAGCCACCCACATAATGGGTGAAAAAGTTTAATTAACAAATTATTTAACACCTGAAAATTGCGATTACGGCATCAGAAGTACTCATTTATAGTTATAAATTCCGTGCTTCTTCTTTGTACTCACAAACTTCAGGCATCAACTAAATCATTAATGGTTTATTTAAAGGCTGCGATTACTAACGGCAAGTAGCTAATAAAAATACCAGTACTACGTATAACAGACGGTTGCCTAGCTGGGTCTGAGGCTTCATCGCTTAAGAAAGCTAATTTTACAATAAGTTAGTCACTAGTTTTTAACACATAAAATTATAAAACGTTTACTTTGAGTGAACGTACAAAAGGAAAGACTATGGATCCGTATATTACTGATTGGCTAAACTTAGCCATTCGCTTTGCACATGTTATTACAGGTATCGCCTGGATTGGTGCTTCATTTTATTTTGTTTGGTTAGATAACCATCTTGAAAAACCACCTGAAGAGAAAGCAGAGAAAGGTATTTCAGGTGATCTTTGGGCTATCCATGGTGGTGGCTTCTATGAAGTTGCTAAATACAAACTTGCACCACCAGTAATGCCAACTACCTTACATTGGTTTAAGTGGGAAGCATACACAACCTGGATAACAGGCTTCTTTTTATTAACATTAATGTTTTATGTCGGTGCCGAGACTTACTTAATTCCAACAGGTTCTGATATGACTCAAATGCAAGCAATTGCATACGGTTTAGGCTCTATTATTGTTGGTGTTGGTACTTACGAAGTATTAGTTCGTACTAAGCTTAAAGATCACGGTTTATTACTAGGTATTATCTTATTAGTGCTAGGTACTGCGTTATCTTACGGTTTAATGCAAGTATTTAGCCCGCGCGGTGCTTACATGCACATGGGTGCTGTTATGGGTACTATTATGGCTGGTAACGTATTTTTCGGTATCATGCCTTCTCAACGTGCACTAGTTGATGCGGTTGAAACGGGTACTACACCTGATTCAAAGTACGGTTTGAATGCTAAGTTACGTTCTACACATAACACCTATATTACCTTACCAGTAATTTTCATCATGATTTCTAATCACTACCCAATGACATTTAACCACAATGCTGGTTGGATTGTATTAATTGGTCTTATCTTAGTTGGCGCTGCGATTCGTGAGTACTTTGTACAACGTCATTTCGGTAAGAATAAGCCAGGTCTTATTGTAGGTGCATTAGTTGCAACTGTTGCAATTGCTATTGCAATCGCACCACAAAAAGTTGAATTATCTGAAGAACAGAAGTCCCAAAAAGTATCTATCGCTGAAGTTCAAACCATTATTGAACAACGTTGTAGCTCTTGTCATAGCGAAAGTAACACTGATGATATCTTCACAACACCTCAAGGTGGTGTGGTATTTACTGACGCAGCTTCTATCGAGCAATGGGCACCAAGAATTAAAGCCCGTGTTATCGACGCTAAAGATATGCCGTTCATGAACAAAACCAAAATGACAGAAGAAGAACGCTTAGCCTTATCAATCTGGCTAAGTGCAGATAAAGACAAAGGATAAGAAATGAAGCAAAAAACAATCAAGCACGGTTATAAGGTTGCAGGCTGTTTATTTAATTTAGTAAATGATGAAGTGTTGCCGGGTATTAGTGTTACTTCCGATCACTTCTGGGATTCTGTTGCTGATGTTTTAACTGAATTTACTCCACGTAATCAACAGTTATTAGCAAAGCGCGCAAGCTTACAAGCGCAAATAGATGTATGGCACACGGATCCTGCCAACCAACCTTTTAGCCAACAGCGCTATGAGTTGTTTTTAAAAGAGATAGGTTATCTAGTCGAAGAAAAGGAAGATTTCACCATCTCAACCCAGAATGTTGATAACGAGGTTGCCTGCGTTGCAGGCCCTCAACTGGTTGTGCCGTTAATGAATGCACGATTTGCCTTAAACGCTGCCAATGCACGCTGGGGCAGTTTGTATGATGCTTTATATGGTACTGACGTTATCGGTGATGATAACGGTGCCAAAGCAACCAAAGAATACAACCCTGTTCGTGGTCGTCATGTTCAAGCCTATGCTCGAAGGTTCTTAGATGAAGCATTACCGTTAACTAGCGGCAGTCACATTAACGCGGTTAAATACCATATTGAAAACAAAACCTTTATTGTCACGCTATTATCGGGTGAAAAAGTTCGCCTAGTTAATACCGAACAATTTGTTGGCTATACCGGTTCAATCCTAGCGCCAACTAGCCTGTTATGTCGCCATAATGGTTTACACATTGAAATTCAAATCGATGCTGATGATATTGTTGGTAAAACTGATGCGGCTTCTGTTAAAGATGTCATTTTAGAATCTGCCTTAAGTACCATTCAAGATTGTGAAGACTCTATCGCAGCAGTAGATGCCGATGATAAAACCGCCGTTTACCGTAACTGGTTAGGCTTAATGAAAGGTGATTTAAGCGAAAGCATTCAAAAAGGTGATAAAACTATCACCCGTACCCTGAATGAAGATCGTCATTACGCTTCACCTACACAAGAAGCTTTTACCCTATCAGGAAGAAGTTTATTGTTTGTTCGTAATGTAGGTCACTTAATGACGACCGATGCCATTGTTACTTCAAATGATGAGAAAGTGCCTGAAGGCATTGTTGATGGTTTAGTGACCAGCTTAATCTCATTACATGACTTACAAAATAACGCTAAATTTACCAACTCAAAAGAAGGCAGCATTTATATTGTAAAACCTAAAATGCATGGTCCTGAAGAGGTGGCATTTAGTCATGATTTATTTAGTGCTATTGAAAACGCGCTTGGTCTTGCACAAAACACCATTAAAATGGGCATCATGGATGAAGAACGCCGCACCTCAGCCAACTTAAAAGAATGTATTCGCGCTGCACAAACCCGCCTTGCTTTTATTAACACTGGTTTTTTAGACCGTACTGGTGATGAAATCCATACCAGCATGCAAGCTGGCCCGATGACGCAAAAAGAATTGATGAAACATGAGCCATGGATAGCCGCCTATGAAAACAGAAATGTGCGCATCGGTTTGCAAGCAGGCCTGCGCGGCAAAGCGCAAATAGGTAAAGGCATGTGGGCCATTCCTGACGAAATGGCTAATATGCTACAAAGTAAAGTTGAGCACCCTAAAGCTGGTGCTAACTGTGCTTGGGTACCTTCACCAACGGCAGCCACTTTGCATGTAATGCACTACCACAAGGTCAATGTGCAAGCGATTCAAACCGCAATGGAAGCTGAGTTTTCTCGTCCGGGCGCTATTGATGATCTAACCGATTTATTGACTATTCCATTACTGAAAAATCGTGTGCAATTATCAACTGAAGAGATTCAAAAGGAATTGGACAATAATATCCAAGGTTTACTTGGTTATGTGGGTCGCTGGGTTAATCAAGGTGTTGGTTGCTCGAAGGTACCTGATATCGACAATATTGCCCGTATGGAAGATAGAGCAACGTTGAGAATATCAAGCCAGCACGTATGTAACTGGTTACATCACGGGGTTATTACTGAAGAGCAAGTAAACGAGTCGCTTAAACGCATGGCAGTTGTTGTTGATAAACAAAATGCCAATGATGCGACTTACCGCCCTATGGCGAATAATTTTGACAACTGTATTGCTTTTAAAGCGGCAGAAGATTTAATTTTTCAAGGTAAAGTACAACCGAGTGGTTATACCGAGCCGGTTTTGCACCAAAGACGTGTAGAGGTGAAAGCAACTTAGCTTACGAAATATCAGTATTGAGAGATCACCTAGCTATGATTTAAAGCTAGGTGATTGACTGAGTAATTTAGCTTTATGCTAATCCTTGATTGGCTTTTCAGATATCCAGAGCTTAATCGTCCCTTCAACCACGACAACATCATTCTCATCATAAGCCGTAATGTTTACCAACATGTCACCGGGTTGCCAAGCCTCAGCGCCCACCTTAGCCACACAACGAATATCACTGCCAGCCTTAGCGGTATAATTAACCGTCATTCCCTTAGGGATCCAACGAAGACGTTTAGGAACTGATGCTTCGGCCATGACACCCATTGCCATTTCTAAACCATTACAAATAGCGATGACATGTACCGTTTTTATATGATTAAAAACCTTTCTCTTTTTTTTGATGATACAGGTGCATTGATTAGGGATTAGTTCGGTGATCTTAGGGTCAATGGTAGAAAAATAAGGCGCTACACGACTGACAACCATTGAGAAAATCTTTTTACCAAAGGGGAATTTTTTAAAGCTTTCATAGGTTGAGAGTGTTTTATTGTTTTGATTCATCATAGAGTTCTTATCGAAAGTATCCTTGGTAAGATATCAGCAGCTGATTAATTTTAATAGGTTTGTCGTGGTGGTGGCGACAAACATAAAAGGTAATCGCAAGCTAATAATAAAAAGTCGACTTGGCGCTTGTTGATACCGTGGTACTTTTAACTGTCATTCCCGAAGTAACTGATCGGGAATCCATATCACTAAGAGCTGGATCCCCGACAAGTAACTTCAGGGATGACACCTGCTAAGTCATGTAGCTGTGCCAAGAGCACCAAGTCCCATCTAAATAAATGGGGTCAGAGTAAATTTAATAGATTTGTCGCGGTGGCGACGACACCCAAAGGGGGCTAAACGCCGAGACCCCTTTGGAATCCCTCAGAGCTGCTAACAAACCTATTCTTCAATTCCCTCAAGTGTTATCGACGTAACAGCAATGATGGCACATCCATGTGCCGACATCGCTTTGTTCATCATCAGGACAATATGCTCCTGCATTGTCTAATTAGCTGCATCCCTGCAGCGTCATGATGACAATACGTGAATATTGCACTTCACTCCAGCGTTTGAAGAAGCAGACTTGGTGCTTGTTTCTTCTATGCTCATATCTAACTATTCATAAGCTCTTGGTTTGTTATTACCACTTGCTATCGCCAAGCACTCCAAATCCCATCTCAGTGAATAAATCTCTATTTTGTAAAGTGTCAGTCAAGCTGAGCCATGGATGGCGAAGACTGCCGCTTTTCATGGACGAATATCGGCAGGTATTGGCTGTAAACTCAAAATTGATGATTTATGTTTTCACTGAGTTGGGCGCCACGGGGATTCCAAAGGGGCTTTTGGCGTGTAACGCCCCTTTGGGTGTTGTCGCCACCGCGACGCCGAACAAGAAAACAAACTCCAAGCTATTATTATCAGCCCCTAACAAACCACAGCGATGACATAATAAAAAAACTCACCAAAAAACCTATTTTCTATCAATTAATGATTTCATTTTCCAGAAAGCTATAGCTGTCAGCTACAACTTGTTATAAAGTTATTTTCTCCACGATGAATAATGAAGTTTTGAGGTAGTTGTGTCGGGTAAAAAAGAATCAGTAGGTCAAGTTAGGCAGAAAAATGTCGCGCTTATTTTAACGGCGGCAAAAACAGAATTTGTTACCCATGGTTTTAAAGGTGCTTCCATTAAGCGCATTGCAGAACGCGCTAATATCCCTCGAGCGAATATTCATTATTATTTTGACGATAAAACCGACCTTTACCAACAATTACTCAATGAAATCATTGTCAGTTGGAATACCAGTTTTGATACATTAAGTGTCGATGATGACCCGAAAACGATTCTCACCGCTTATATCCATGAAAAGATTATGCACGCGAAGCATGATCCCGATGGCTCTAAAATATTCGCTAGTGAAGTAATTCATGGTGCACCGATTCTCAAAGACTATTTGCACACTGAGTTTAAACAGTGGTTAGATGAGAAAATCACCGTCATTGAAACTTGGATTAAGCGAGGTCAGATCGATTCCGTTAACCCCTACCATTTATTATTTCTCATTTGGAGTTCAACTCAGCATTACGCAGATTTTAATGTGCAGGTGCTGGCTGGGTTTGGCAAAGATGCGATGAATGATGATGACTTTGATAACGTGGTCGGTTCACTTACCAATATTATTTTAAAGGGCTGTGGTTTAGTTTAATCATAGCATTGAGAGCTTTTCAGCAGTTATAAACTTGCTATGGCACCGCCAAGGAGTTTGATTGCTAGAAGCTCTCAATAATTCGCTGAAAATGTAAGCTAGAAAGATCAAGGCCCTCTAATAAACAAGCTTAAATATTAAGGTTGTTTCAAGTTATGAATAACTAAATATACCGTTACAAACGAAGTTCCATTCATCTCAAATACCACGCGTTTTCTACGCATTCGCTACTACACTTAACAATGCATATTTAAAATCAGCAACCGTTATCTTTAGTAAGTTACAACACATTTCAATATTGAATGGTTTGTATGTTTGCCCTTGTAGCTATTTAGCCTTTCCTTGGCCATGAAGTTTTAGCATCACCGTCGCTAAAGTTCACCATTGCTCAACTTTTTGTTGGTAACCAAAGGAGAAATAGCATGAGACGCGAGTACTTTCTAGCGGAGTCTTTGGATGACATTGATAATGCCGCCTCAGTTTTACATGAGAAATTACATATAAAAGAAAGCAATATTCATGTACTTGGAAGAGACAGAAAAGGCATAAAACAACATCACTTGCATGAAGGCAGCATATTTGAAAAGTCTGACTTAGCTCATGGGGCAAAGCATGGTTTTTTGTTGGGCGCTGTTTTAGGGATAACTGCCTGCGCAGGCTTAAGTATGGGCATGCCATTTTGGCAAGAAACAGAGCTGATTAAGCAATCCATCTTAGTAATGACTTTTTTTGGCTCTTTAGTTTTGGGTTGTCTAGTCGGTACATTTTGCGGTCTGTTACAGGTTAATAATAAGATCTGTCGATTCAAACAAGACTTAGCAATGGGGAAACTACTCATGTTTGTTGATTCAAACGAGTTAGAACCGATTAAGCAAACATTACAGAGCCAACCACAGATTGAAAAAGGCAATTGTGTCGTTTTCCTCTTTGATGAATACAAAAATTAGTCAAAATGGTCAATTGAGCATTTCAATATATGAAATATATTAAGCGTTTCGTTTTTCAATAGGTAAAAAAGTTAGTATTTAGCCATCAAAAAAGCGCTTTTTATTTCATATCGTGGCATGGCTTGATGTGATTTTGTGGAATAAAAGCCGTTTAAATTCCATAATGCAAAAAAAAAGACCACTAAAAAGTGGTCTTTTTTGTTTTATAAAAACTAATTTATAAGGTTTATGCAACGATTATTGGTTTAAAGCGTCCTTTAATGCCGCTAAACAAAGCGCTACATTTTCACTTCTTGCGGTGTAACCCATGATGCCGATACGCCATGCTTTACCAGCAAAAGCACCTAAACCAGCACCAATTTCAAGGTTATAGTTTTCAAGTAAGTATTCACGTACTTTGGCGTCATCAACACCATCAGGAATGTGTACAGAGTTTAACTGGGCTAAACGCTCTTCTTCTGGAACGATAAACTCAAAACCTAATTCTTTCAGTCCTTTAGCTAGTTTTTCATGTTGTGCTCTATGGCGTGCCCAACTGTTCTCTAAACCTTCATCATGCAACATTACCAGTGCTTCATGTAGTGCATATAAAGAGTTTACCGGTGCTGTGTGATGGTAGCTACGTTTGCCCTCACCTGACCAATAACTCATCACTAATGTTTGGTCTAAGAACCAACTTTGAATTTGTGTTTTACGGTTTCTTACCACCTCTACAGCCTTAGGACTAAAAGAGATTGGTGAAATTCCCGGTACACAAGACATACACTTTTGTGTACCTGAATAGATAGCATCAATACCCCATTCATCTACTCTTAACTCTGAGCCACCAAGCGATGTAACAGCATCAACAATAGTTAAACAATCATGAGCTTGAGCCAATTTACATAAGGTTTTAGCATCAGATGATGCGCCGGTAGAGGTTTCAGCGTGAACAAAAGCTAAGAACTTAGCATCTGGGTGTGCAATCAATGCCGCTTCCACCTTATCAGTTTCAACTGCTCGACCCCACGGAGAGTCAACAACCACGGCCTCTGCACCTATTCTGGTAACGTTTTGAATCATACGGTCACCAAAAACACCATTGCGACAAACAATGACTTTATCGCCAGCTTCAACTAGGTTTACAAAACAAGCTTCCATTCCTGCTGAACCCGGCGCAGATAGTGCTATAGTGAATTCATTCTTGGTTTGGAATGCGTATTGAAGCAATGACTTAACTTCATCCATCATATTTACAAAAAGTGGATCAAGATGACCTATAGTAGGTCTAGACAGTGCTGAAAGTACTCTTGGGCTTACATCAGACGGGCCTGGACCCATTAAAGTTCTTTCTGGTGGATTAAATGATTTAAAAGTCATAATTACTTTCCCTTATATTTTAGTTTTAATTTTTAGTTGTGTTTACAAAACAACCTGATGTATCTTAGTTAATAGTAACCTGACACATGTGTCAAGTTACGGCAAATAGTGAAAGATGGACATCTTGAAAAAAAAATTAAAACTAAAATTAGAAATAGAATTAATATAACTATTAAAAATTAAATTACATTAAGAGAGACACTATGAATATTAAAACATCACTTTCTGCACTTGCCTTAACAGCAGCTTTATCTGCACCAATGGCATCAGCAGAAATTTGGGGAAATACTGAAGTTCAACTACAAGCAGGTGGTGAACTAGAAGTGGTTGGTACTGGTGGCACAGCAACAGCAACGATCACAACTTTTCAACATGCTGGTGGTTGGGAATATGGCGATAACTTCTTTTTCGTTGATCATTCTCGCCTTAGCGGAAAAGGTGCTGTAGGTGATAGCGCAGAATTTTATGGTGAGTGGTACTCTAACTTTAGTTTAGGTGCAATGACTGGCAATGACTTATCTTTTGGTCCAGTAAAAGATATTGGTCTAGTGGCTGGTTTTAACTACGCGCCTGAAGTTGACAGTACTTGGGTATTACCAGGTGTTACTTTTGCGCTTGATTTACCAGGCTTTGCTTTTGCAACATTAAACACCAGTGCTTATATCCATGTTAGCGGTGCAGAAGATACACCAGCGAATGGCTTTGGTGTTGTTGATGAAGATACTAGCTTTATGGTTGATTTTGCTTGGGCTTACCCATTTAAAATTGGTTCAACTAGCTGGAGCATTGAAGGTCACTTAGAGTACATTCAAGGTCGTGATCAATATCATACATTCTCATTTGGCACACCAACTGAACTTGAATCATGGATTTTATTCCAACCACAAGTTCGTTTAGATGTAGGTGAGCTTATTGGTACGCCATCTAACCGCTTATTCGCGGGTATTGAGTACCAATACTGGAAAAACAAATTAGGTGCTAAAGGTGTTGATGACAACACAGTTCAGTTCCTAGCAGTATGGCGCTTCTAAGCTAGTCGTTTAATAGGATGATTGTTTTATTGTTACTCACTTGGTTGAGTAACAATAAAGCTTCCTTAGTAAACCACTAAAATACTAGCACTGAACATTAACCGTGAAATTTTATATTTCTTTAAATGTATTATTTATTATGACGCTTTCTAAGCTCTTTAAGAGCACTTTTTAGATTTACCTGTCATATATATACATTGTATTTTTTAACTGCGAAAATAGCTCGCAGAGAGACACAGAGCCATCTATGGTACTGAATGTCTGAAACATTTTGCTTTATTACGCTGATTATTTTGTGTTGGTAGTAAAAATTTTGCCAATGCTTTTATCGCCCAACAGTAGACTACACCTCACTGTTAAGGGCTCGTACTTTTGAATTACCCGAAAATTGTCAAGTGAAAACCTCGCAGAAATTTTCTTTTACCTCTTACATCATGCTACTGAATTTCGCCTTTATCTTTATATAGTGTGAGTGGCGATTTCACATGGTGCATGCAGGTTTTACAACAAGCTTTAGGTACTTGATATGCTCCCCCAACCGGCATGTCGAGTACCGCTCTAATTTAAATAATTACAACAATTATTACCCTTAAATATTAATTATAAAGTAGGTCAACTATGTCTAATTTTAAACAAGCAGCTCTTGATTATCACGCCTTACCAACTCCAGGTAAAATAGCTGTAGCACTGACAACCCCAGCAGAAACAAGTACTGATTTATCCCTCGCATATAGCCCAGGTGTCGCTGAGCCTTGTCGTGAAATTGCTAACAACCCAGATGATGTTTACAAGTACACTGGCAAAGGTAATACCGTGGCCGTCATCTCAAATGGTACCGCGGTTTTGGGTTTAGGAAACTTAGGTCCGATGGCATCAAAACCAGTAATGGAAGGTAAAGCGCTTTTGTTTAAACGCTTTGCTGATATCAACTCGTTTGATATAGAAGTAACACATAAAACGACCGATGAGTTTATCAATACAGTTGCAAGCATTGCAGACAGTTTTGGTGGCATTAACTTAGAGGATATTAAAGCACCGGAGTGTTTTATTATTGAAAAAGCGTTAAACGAACGCTGTAAAATCCCTGTGTTTCATGATGACCAACATGGTACTGCTATTGTTACCGCTGCTGCCATGATTAACGCCTTAGAAATTCAAAACAAGAAAATCGAAAGTGCTGATATTGTTTGTTTAGGTGCTGGCGCTGCAGCAATTGCCTGTATGGAGCTGCTGATCCAATGTGGCGCAATGCGTGAAAAAATTTACATGCTCGATACCAAAGGCGTTATCCATACCCGTCGTGATGACTTAAGCGAATACAAAAAATTATTTGCCAACAATACTGATAAGCGCACTTTAGATGATGTTATTGAAGGTGCTGATGTGTTCTTAGGCGTCTCTGGTCCTAACTTACTCAGTGCTGAGCAATTAAAGAAAATGGCTGATAATCCAGTGGTGTTTGCTTGTTCTAACCCTGATCCAGAAATAAAGCCTGAGTTAGCATTGGAAACCCGCAGTGATTTGATCATGGCAACCGGTCGCTCTGATTACCCTAACCAAGTAAACAATGTCTTATGTTTCCCATTTATTTTCCGTGGTGCATTAGATGTACGCGCGCGTAAGATAAATAACGAGATGAAAGTTGCAGCTGTGCACGCCATTAGAGAGCTTGCTAAACAAGAAGTGCCAGAGAGTGTATTACAAGCTAGTGGTGAAAAAGAGTTATCGTTTGGTAAAGGTTACATTATCCCACGTCCAATGGACCCTAGACTATGTAAAAATGTTGCGACTGCGGTAGCTAAAGCAGCAGTTGATTCAGGCGTAGCTGGTATGGATTTACCTGAAAATTATATGAGCGACGCTTAAGTTATATTTAACGCCATTAAAAAAGCCGCTTAACTATAGCTAATAGTTAAATGGCTTATTTAATTCATAATTTTCGTTATTTGATAACAAGTCTAATCTCGTTTATATAAAGACTCAATCGTGCTAGTTGCTAAGGTATTGGCATTAATCATATACCCTGCTAAAGCACCTGAAGCATCTTTTGGTAACGATAGTTTTTCTACTGAAAGTGCATGCACAGTAAAACGATAATGATGAACACCATGGCCTTTAGGCGGACAAGCGCCACCAAAGCCACGCATACCATAATCATTTTGTATTTGTGAACTGCCTTCGGGTGCTAAATCCTCTGTGGTGTTTCCTGCGCCAGTAACAAGTTCATTAACCTTGCTTGGAATGTTAACTATCTGCCAGTGCCACCAACCACTTCCTGTTGGAGCATCAGGATCATAAGCGGTAATAGCAAAACTTTTCGTGCCTTCAGGCGCGCCACTCCACTTAAGTTGTGGTGATAAATCCCCCCCACTACAGCCAAAGCCATTGAATTCTTGTGCTTTAGACATAAATTCCCCATGAGTAATATCTTGACTGGTTAATTTAAAAGGCTCGGCCAAAGCTGCCGTTGAAGAAATAATGATAAGTGTTGAAGTGAATATAATCGTCTTAAACATAGTTGTCTTGAACATAATTAAAACCTTATTGATTAATAACGTGGTAAGTGAATAACAGTTAGTATCTTAGCGTTTCAACACGATTATTATAGTGACAAAACCGTCAACTTTTCGCCCTAATCAATCAATCTGGTTTTTCTTAGTGCTGATGGGGTCAAACCAAAACGCTGCTTAAAGCGGTCACTAAAACGCGATTGTGATTGGTAACCACATTGCTCAGCAATGTGGCCAATCGAATAACGGCTTGTTTGCACTAAGTGTAGGCCAAGCCCAAGTTTCACTTGGTCTTTTATCTGCTGAATCGACGTGCCCTCAGCATTTAATTTTCGCCTGAGTGTAGATTCGCTCATTGCCAATTGCTGACAAATGACTGCAAGCGGCATTTCTTCAGCTGGCTGCTTATTTAAAATTGCATGTATACTATGTGCCAACTTATGTGAGGTTGCCATAGATAAAATATCTTCATAGCCCAAATGATATAACAACTGTAGAAACTCTTTTCTACGTAAAGGCCACATGGTTTTTGGCGCATACAGGGAAAACTCTATAAACTGCTGCAAACACTTCTCTAACTCTGATGAAACTTCACCCACACTGAAACCATTTTTACCTTTAGCGACAATTTCACTACTTTTCCCTGTATTTTCAACATCAATTCCAACAAAATCTTCTATTTCAAATTCTATCAGTAAAGCAAAGTATTCTTTATCGCTAGGTATATTGCGCATATTAATTGCAGGGCTATCTGATAAGAAAATAAAATCTCCCGCAAGACACTCAATACTCCCTTCACTGCCAAGTTGCTTTTCTCCCTCCAGCACAGCAATAAATAAAGGTTTAACCACTGGAACGTTAAGTATATGTTGCTCCTTAACGGAGCAGTAAACTGAAAAAGGTAGCGAACGCTCTTCGCTCCAAGAAGATTTAACGGTGTTTATTAGGGCTTGCTGAATCATAGTAAATTAACAACTTCGAACTGCTGTTACGGTCACTTCTATTAACGCATCGCCTTCAAGTTGCACACCTAAGCAGGCACGTTGCGGCCAATCTTGCGGATTATCACCTAGCCATTGTTGCCAGACACTATCCATTACTGGCTTATCAGCCATATTAGCAATATATACTTGCGCTGAAACGATGCGGCTTTTATCTGAGTCTAATTCAAGTAAATTTCTTTGGATGGTTTCTAGGGTAAGCGCTGTTTGCTGTTCAATCCCTACCGAGGTGTCTGAAGCTGTAGCCACAGTCCAGACCAAGTCTTTGTATGCTGAAGATTTATTTCGACCTTGATAAATACCTGATTTTCTTTCAATCATAAAACATCCATATTAAGCATTAACTTGCTACTTTATTTCAGGTATTAACAACCTGTGTTTACATAATCAACTATTGGCTCTCCACCATCTTCTAAATTAAGGTAGTAAGTAAAACAGTCATCAAGTATGTAGCCTTCTGGCCAGATGAAAACCCCGGTGCCACTGGTAAATTCAGTTATAGGCGGCAGCCTCGCATCAGAAAATGGCCTATTTCCTACTACACAAAACTCAGAACCTTCACAAGGAACAGTAGACCAGTTAGGAGTAAAAGTTGCCGACGGTAATTCCATTTCAAGTAAGTAACGCATTTGAGTGGCATTGGCCGTTGGGTTTCCTACCGTAAAGGTAACGGTATTACCGTTATAGTCAATCGGCTCACCTTTACCACCTGCGATTTTATCCTTCATCAGCGCAAAGCCAATCGCGGTGGTTAGATTACCTGAAATATTTTTAATAACGGAAGCTTTAGCATCACTGGTTAAATCAACAAACTTAGGTGCAGCCACTACAGCAAGTAGTCCAAGAATAACAATAACTACAACCAGCTCTATAAGGGTAAAACCTGATTTTTTCATGAAAATCCTAGTAATTATTTACACATTCAGTGAGAAGAATTACTAATAATACCCTAGCTTTAGATAAACTTACACATACCGTGCCCTAAAAGCTCATTAGGTCTTTGGGTATAGCCATAGTGGCCGTAAAAACTTTCTTTACCTTGTGCTGATAGCAATCCAATAGTGGCACCTTTTTTTGCCGACTCAAATAAGTAACCCTCAACTTTAGACATCAATACCTTGCCTAAGCCAAGCTTTTGATAGTCTGGGTCTACCACAAGGTCTTGAATGTAGAAATACATGGCGTTGTCACCGACAACTCGAGCCATGCCAATTAATTGTTCGTTTAACCAGATAGTGGCATGAAATAAAGAGTTGTTTAAGCTGGCTTGGGCCAAATTCGTATCAAGGTCACTCCAGCCAACTTTCGTACGTAAATTTAAGAATTGTTCAACGCTCGGGCAGGTAAACTTCAAGGTATATTTATCAGGTAGCACTTTACTTCTCCATAACACTCTTCATGGTGTTTTTTATTTGATTTAGCGCCATAGCATCGCTACTAGAACAGCTAACTTCAAGTTATAAATAACCACTAAATAGGTCGCTAAGCCAATCGACGCTAAATAATAGAGTGAATATTTTTAACACAATTACGGCGAGAATTACAATAAATAGCGCGACTTTTGCTTTGCTACTTTTAAGGTTGTTCCAATACAATAACTTAGCTTTTATCTCTTTTTTTACTTCAGCTAAAGATTCTTTCATTACAGTCATTCCATTTAGGGGCTGTTGAACTTTCGAGATTACTTTTACAGCAAGTTAATTGGTGGTCCCCAGCTGTAAATAAACTCTACTGCCTGATTGTTACAAGGTGTCTGCCAAATTGCGCTAGCAATATGTTTGGCCCCTTTAGCTTGATAAAACCCCATCGCTTTAGGATTACATTCAAGTACTTCCAAATATAAGTCATGTTGCTGATAATTTTTATCAGCCCACCTCGCAGTCGCAGCCAGTAAATGAGAACCAGTGCCTTGCCCTTTACTACCCGCTTTAACATGCAAATTATCTATGATGGTGCCAAACTTCGGGTGATTTTCACCAAAAGCACATATAAATCCACAAAAGTCGCCATCAATTTCAGCAACAAGCACCAGCTGATTTGGCTTAGGCGATGACAAGCCAGCTTGCCAAACAGCTTCCCTTTCAGCAAATATGTTACTGGCAAGATATTCTTCAGCAAGTACAGGATAATAATTTTCACGCCAGCTTTGTGCGTGTAACGTGGCTATATTGCTTAAATCAGATAATTTTGCGGGTCTAATATTTAGCATTTAAGGCTCCTTATAACGCGATGGAAATTCACTATAGCGCCACTGTGTAGCGGCGCAAGCTTAACAAGGTAACCTTTTGTGTATTAACGCTAAGATAGATAGTAGAGATGAAACTAATTGGCTCGACAAGCATGATAAATTGAAAGCCATTGTGAATAACTAAGCTGTTGTTCAATGAAATCGCTTTTAGCCTGCTCGCATAAATGCGGTTTGCTGGATGATTTCTCTGCTAAATCCGCCAATTTTTCGGTAACACAACCCGATATAAACTCATTATTTAATACATAATTTTCAAGCTGTGTTTGCTCAGCTGTGGTTAAGCTTGTATTTTCGGTCGCTACTTGGCAATAGGTGGGAATGTCACTCTCTTGCATTGCTTGTATTTGAAAATTAATTTTCAACTGCTCATCTTCAGTTAAAGGTTTATAAAGCCTTGGAAAAGGCCAACCATAGCCCCACCTGAATGTTGTTGGAAAATATGGACTGCCACCAACGCGAACCCCAGCTAACATTAGCGCTGCTATTTGCGGCTCTCCCACTTGAGCAACACAGTGTTCAAGTTCCTTATCAGCCATTAAACGTTCATCATAAGTCCCGCCTTGCCAATAAGCGAAATCATGGGCCGTACAGCAACTCAGCCATAATTCATTTTGAGTAAAAGTGCCATCAGGGAAGGCACTACAGCCATCAGAAGTAAACGGGGCTAATTCATCTGCTATTACAGTCATAGCATTAAAAACAAGAAAAAAATATAAAATACGGTGCATACTTTAACCTCAAGTGCCTCTTAATTTATTTTTAATAATACATGCCAAAACTGACATGCATTTATCAAACAATAATGATATAACTTTTACTTGTGATACATTTTTTAATCTAACTGTAAGTGATTAATAATGAAATTATCTTTTAACAAGGCTAGCAACATTAAAATGCTCATAGTGATAGGCTTGTGCCTTTTTACCTTCAGCTCTCACCTGTATGCGCAAACCTTATCAAACGATTTAACTCAAGCCGAACTACTTTCAGTACAAAACCCCAACTTGGCAGATAAAAAATTACGTCAACTTGAAAGTACAATATTAAAAGGTAGTAATACAGAAAAGTTGCACTGGCTTTCGCTAAGCTTAACCGTTGCAGCGAATCAAATCGACTTACCACGACTTGCACAAATAAAAGAGATAGCCCCTGCTTTACTAAGTAACTTACCTGACAAAAAAGCTACCTGGTTAACGCTATTCGACCTCACAATTCAGCTTATTAAACAACAACCAACCTTAGATAAATTACAAGCAATTGAAGAACAAGTAACCTCATTTAATGACCCTTTTATGAGCGCTTTTTTTTATCGAAGCTTATATTACAGCTTTAACAACGATAATATTATTGATGTTGCATTAGACATTGCCATTAAAAATCAGAAGCAGTGGCTAGCCATTGAGGAACATTTTATGGCTTTAGAGATGCAATTTAATATAATACGAATTCGCGCAAACATGATGGGAGACCCGCAAACAGACAAACTAATAGCAAAGTTCAAAAAAACAGCCCTAAAACTCGATGCCACAATTTATCATGCATCTCTCACTCAACTAAAAGCCAGTTGGTTAATTCAACAAGGAGAGCCTCAAGAGGCTTACAATCTACTAAATGACTTGTTAAACAGCAATAAAGAGACAATATCTAAGAATAGTCGATTAAATACTTTATATGCTTTAGCAACTATCACGTTTCAACTTAAAAAGTACCAAGAGACCGTCGATATTACCAAAGAAGTTATTTCAAAAGTTAACTCAAACTCTAAATCACAACAAAGCATTAATAGTGCTAAAGTAATACTGGCGAGCGCTTTAATTGAATTAGAAAACTTTCAAGAAGCAGCCCAATTAGTTGACGAAATTGAACAAAACCTTACAGCAGATAATGTTTACCAAAAATTTCAAATAGATAATATCAAGATAGATATGCTCTATAAAAGCAGAAATATTGACGCTTTATACCAAACAACCAAAGATATGGTGAAAAGTATTACTGCACCTAGAGCCGATGGTCATATCGACAGAAGAATAAAACGCGCAAAGAATGCTGCCTATGTTGAAGAACAAAGTAAAGTTGTTGAAGCGCTCGCTGAAGACAATATTACTCAACAAGTAGAAATAGATTTAAGTAAACAATTAATTGCCGTGAAAGATCACTATTTATTAATCCTTTCAATTTTTTGCTTGTTCTTAATTGGCCTCTTTATCTGGTTAGTTTTTTTGCTTAGAAAAATAAAAGTTCTTGCCAATATAGATAGCCTAACCGGCATCAGTAATCGACGCCACGGCATGATTCAGGCAGAAAAATTTTTTAAACACTTCATCAGTAATACTAACAATGGAGCTTTTGCTGTTGTCATTATGGATCTTGATTTTTTTAAAAAGATTAATGATACCTATGGTCATGCCGTTGGGGATGAAGTGATCAAATTAAGTGTCAACACTGCTAAAAAGTTCTTAACAAAATCAGATATTTTTTGTCGCATGGGCGGTGAAGAATTTCTCTTTATTATTACAGGAGAAGATCAACAGGTAATTGAGGAAAGACTCAATCAGATAAGAGCCGAACTAGCAAATGTAAACCCGACAATTTTAGGTATGAACTCCCCAATCACAGCTAGCTTTGGTTTAACTTTTGTAACAATGAACTCAAAGGCATTATCAGACTACATTATTGAAGCAGATAACGCTTTATACCAAGCAAAAGATAGTGGACGAAATCAAGTTAGTCGCTTTGAAAAGTCATAACCCACAAGGCTAAGTGCGTTTCAAAATAAACATGGCTGCTTAAGTAATTAAGCAGCCATCAATAATGTACTTATTTTCACTAAGCTTTCGAGCATTGCTAGCAAGCTTAAAGCTGAAAGTAAGTCGCTAAGCCCTTTTCTTCAGCCAAATCAGCTGCAACTGAAGCTACTGCTAAATCTTGTAAGCCAACACCAGTACCATCAAACAAAGTAATTTCAGTGTCTGATGTACGACCTGGTTTTGTACCATTAATTACCTCACCAATCGGCACAATTTCAGCTTGTTGAATAAGCTTACGCGAGATTGCATGCTGCGCTTCACCAATAGTAATCGATTGCGCTAGTTCATCAGTAAAGACTTTAGCTACTGTTAATAATTGTGCATCAACTTCTTGCTTACCTTTAGTGTCAGTGCCCATACACGCAATATGAGTACCCGGCTTGATCCAGTCTTTTTCGATTAACGCTTCAAAAGCAGAGGTAATAGTAATAATAACGTCGGCTTGGGCGCAAAGCTCTTCACGGGTTACTGATTCGAACGGTAAGCCTAGCTCCTCTGCAACCGCAGCAAGGTTAGGGATTTGCTCTGGGTGAAAGTTCCAACAGACAACTTTTTCAAAGTCACGTTGTTCTACCGCAGCACGCAGTTGGAAAGTAGACTGATGACCAGCACCAATCATACCTAACACTTTTGAATCCTTACGGGCTAAATGCGCAATAGAAACTGCTGAAGATGCTGCTGTTCGCACTGCAGTTAAATAGTTACCGCCAACCAGTGACTTTAATTTACCGGTATCAGGATCAAACAGAATTACCGTTGATTGATGGTTAGTTAAGCCTTTAGCCATATTCCCCGGCCAGTAACCACCTGATTTTAAACCGAGTACCATACCGTCACGATCAAAGCCTGATTTAAAACCATATAACGCATCTTCGTGGCCAATTGCTTCACGGATCACATCGAAGTTATAGGCGGTATTTTTTGCCATGGCAGCAAAAACATTTTCTACGGCGGTAAAGGCATCTGATCTGCCCATGATTTCTTGGCAAACGTCTTCAGAAACAACTGAAACGCCTTTGCTAGTTTGTAAAGAATCTTGTGAATTACTCATAATTTTTATCCTAGGAAATAGTGATACCAATCGGCTTGGTATAGCACCCTCAGCGATCGCCGAGGGTGAAAGGTTGCAAAGGGTCAGCGATTAGTAAGCTTTACCACGTGCAGATACTGGCCATAAGGTTTCAACCTTACCGTTACGTACACCGACGTAGTAATCATGAACGTTACACGTTGGATCACAGTGACCTGGCACAAGTTTTAGTTTTTCGTTAATCGCTAATGCACCATTAGCATCCGAGATAATACCGTGCTCATCTGAACACTTGATGTACTCAACATCATCACGACCAAATACGTATGGTAAGCCACTATCAACAGATTGCGCTTTAAGACCTGCATCACAAATCGCTTTATCCGTTTTAGTGTGGCTCATTACAGAAGTTAAGATAAATAATGAATTTTCAAAGTCAGTGATTTTCTCACCTGACTCATCACGAATAGTTTGGTAATCTGCATCCATAAATGCGTAAGAACCACACTGTAATTCGTTGAAAACTTTTGAGTTACCTTCGAAGTAGTAAGAACCAGTACCACCACCACCAACGATATCTGACTCAAGGCCTTCTGCTTTAAGCATTTCAATAGTGTGAGCGACCATTTCAATAGCGATTTGGGTTTTTTCTTGACGGTCTGAGTAATGCTCCATGTGCTGCATAGCACCTTGGTAAGCTTGAATACCTGCATATTTAAGGTTGTCAGCCGCTTCAATGGCTTTAGCGATATCAACAACAGGTTGCCCTGATTGAACACCACAACGACCCGCACCACAATCAATCTCAACTAAACACTCAAGTTGTGTACCTTCTTTCACTGCCGCAGCAGATAAATCAGCAACGTTTGCAAGATCATCAACACAAACAATAACGCGTGCGCCAAGTTTTGGCATTTTTGCTAAGCGTTCAATTTTCTTCGCATCACGCACTTGGTTAGACACTAAAACATCTTTAATACCGCCACGGGCAAACACTTCGGCTTCAGACACTTTTTGACAACAAACACCACAGCTATCGCCAAGCTTTTCTTGTAATAACGCAATGTCTACCGACTTATGCATTTTGCCGTGCACGCGGTGACGAACACCCATTTCTTTAGCGATATTGCCCATTTTTACAATGTTACGCTCAAGGGCATCAAGATCTACGACTAAACAAGGTGTTTGAATATCGGCTTCGTCCATACCTGGTAATGCTGGAACGTCATAACCTACTTCTAAATCATTTATATTTGACATAATTTTCTCCAAATTTTTCGTTATTTAACTTTATTTAATTTAAGAATTTTCACCACCGAGAACACCGAGATGCTGCGCACTACAAAGAGAACAAACCCTTGATGATCTGGTAAAGCCTTTTAAGATGAATATGGCTAAATTTTGGTTATTTGTTCATCCACGGCAGTTTGTCTAAATCGACATTACCGCCAGTAACAATGACCCCGACGCGTTGACCCTTAAAGACTTCAGGATTTTTCAAGATACAGGCGACTGTCACTGCTGAGCTTGGCTCAATAACAATTTTCATGGTTTTCCATACCAGCTTCATCGCATCAACAATTTCATCTTCAGTACAAGTGAAAATGTCGGTAACGTGGTTTTTAACGAAATGCCAGGTTAAGTCTTTAAGTGGCACTTTAAGGCCATCGGCAACCGTATCTGGTGCATCATCAGCAATGATATGACCGGCTTTGAATGAGCGAGCAGCATCGTCTGCATTAAGGGGCTCCGCCGCATAAATCTTTACCTCTGGCGCAGCATTCGAAATGGTTAAACAAGTACCTGAAATCATACCGCCACCACCAATTGGCGCGATAACAGCATCAAGGTTGTCAACTTGAGCAAGTAACTCTTTAGAACAAGTTGCTTGGCCTGCAATAACACGAGGATCGTTATAAGGATGAACAAAGTCTGCACCCGACTTTGCAACCACCTCAGCAAATACTGCTTCACGTGAAGAGGTAGAAGGCTCACACTCAACAATTTTTCCGCCATAACCAATTACCGCATCTTTCTTCGCTTGTGGTGCAGTGCGAGGCATAACCACAGTAACAGGAATACCACGCTGTCCCGCTGCATAAGAAAGTGATAACGCATGATTACCTGAAGAGTGCGTAGCCACACCAATTTTCGCTTCTTCATCTGTTAAACCAAACACGGCATTACAAGCACCACGCACTTTAAACGCTGCTGCTTTTTGTAGGTTTTCACACTTAAAAAACAACTTTGCACCGGTCATTTCATTCAACCGTGATGATGTTAGCACTGGGGTTTCATGGATGTAGGGCTTAACACGCTCATGTGCTGCTAGCACATCGTCATACGTTGGAATGATCATGCTAGGGTTCGTTGAACTGCTCATATATACCTCTTAATCTTGTTACGTTAATTGCCAAGCCATGGTCGCTAAATTATTTGATGCTAGGCGAACACGCGCTAAAGCAATTAGTGAAATGGTCTTGTTTGTTACGTTTGATAATTAAAATCACTGTAGGGAGAACAATCAATGACAGCAAACTGATCAGATTTCACAATATGAAATACAGTCAGATTTCCACAAAATGAAAAATCTAAAGCCTTTGTTTTTATTGGGCTGTACTGAAAAAGCCAAGCTACTCGAATTTAAAATTCCACAATATGAAACCCAGAATCTATATTTAACTATGGCTTTTTTGGCTTTACGTTCTATATTTAAAACAAAAGTTGACACAAGAGTCAAGAAAAGAGATGTTAGTTGGATGAGTTATTAAAAGAAGCGGTAATATTATGACGAAAGCAAAACCAGAATCTCGAATTCAAGTGATTGATAGAGCAGCCACGTTATTGGATGCTATCTCTCGCTATACCATGCCAGTAACACTTAAAGCATTAAGCGCCGATACTAATTTAGCGCCTTCTACGGCTTTTCGTATCTTGCACTCTTTAATCGACAACCACTTTGTTGATCGTGACAACACCGGAAAATACCAGTTAAGCGGCCGGCTAATCAGGTTAAGTAATTATCAGTATCAAAACATTGATTTTCGTAAAGTTGCACTGCCTTACATGGAAAAATTACGCGACAAATTTGGTGAAACCATCAACCTTACCGCCCGTGAAGGCGACGTAGTTATTTATGTCGAAAAAGCGATTCCAAACAGAATGATGCATGTTCAGCAGATTATTGGCAGTCGTGCGCCGTTGCATGTTACCGGGGTAGGAAAAATGATGCTTGGCATGGAAGGTCATGAAGGCATAGAAGGTTACGCTCAACGTACTAACTTACCGACATACACTCGTAAAACATTCTCCAACATCGACAGTTTAGAGCGTGAATGCAAGCGCTGTGTTGAGCAAGGCTTTGCTTATGATAACGAAGAAGCTGAAATTGGCGTTGGCTGCATTGGCGTACTTTTGTATGACAGATATGGCGAAGTAGTCGCCGGATTGTCAGTTTCCGCGCCAATTGAGCGACGCAAAGATGAATGGATTAAAGACTTAGTTAAGGCAGGCAAATCAATTTCAATTGAGTTAGGTTACGTTAAAAATCCTGAGCCGATAAAAAAAGCAAGCTAAAAGAATTTAGTAACCCTTTGATGGTTACATCAGCCGAGGTATTTCTCACCGTCAATATAATTACTTCAAGCGGGCTGAAACAGTTTTAAAATTAGAAGAGTAGAAACTATGTTGACAATAAATAGACTAAACCAAACGGAAGCAAAAACAATAATAGATGGCGCTGTAAATAAAGCCAACGATCTTGGTGTGCCCATGTGTATTGCCGTGGTTGATGAATCAGGTAGCTTGATCGCTTTTGAGCGTATGGATGGCGGAAAAATTCACAGCATTACCATCTCGCAAGATAAAGCCTTTACTGCGGCATCTGCACGCAAAGGTACCCACATATTTAACCAAGCCTGTATTCCAGGGCATGAAAATAATTTATTCGGAATTCATACCGCACTCGGTGGCCGTATGTGTATCGTGGGCGGTGGCTTACCCATCAGCTTTGATGGCCAAGTAGTCGGTGGCATTGGAGTAAGTTCAGGCTTACCTGAGCAAGACTTAGCCTGCGCGCAAGCTGGGGTTGATGCTTTTAGCAATAACTACGCTTAACGAGAACAACTGAAGCAATCATCATTTTTCAGCTAAATAATCTGCAAAATTAGAAACAGTCATTCACTCTTTTTAATCAGAGTTGGCTTGTTTCTTTTTTTCCTTTTTCTTTATTTGCCACCTAATTCCCCAAACAATGGAGATGATAAAAGCCATCAACCCTACGCCAGTATAATCGCCGGTGATGATAAAAAAGAAGGCTCCGCAAAAAGCACTCAGTGACAGTGCCAACAATAAATATCCGAACATGTACTTCTCCATTACTTCCAAAAACAACCAAAAATTTACTAAAATATATTTATTTTAGTCCACCAGAGATATACGCTTGAGCTATGCTAAATATAGTTTGGTTTACTAATTGAATACCTTACAATTTAGACTTTAATTTAACAAACAATTTAGGAATGTGTCAGTGCAATCACCCTCAACCAAAATCAAAGCCATTATCGCGATAATTTTGCTAATTATCATCGCAGCAGTTATTTATAAAGTGACTGAAAAAGAACCTGAGCTGCCTAAAATGACAGTACAAGAAAAGAAAGCTCGCTTTAAGTCACTTATTGTTCCTGCGGTAGATACAGTTTACGCTGAACTTATGACACGCTATCAAAAAGTTAAAGCAACTGTTGATGCTGGTGGAACTAACGATGATATTGAAGCATTAAAAGTAGAATATAAAGCGAGTAACAATGAAGAGCTACTGATGGCACTGAAACCTCATCCAAAAAGTATTGCTATCGCACAAGCTGCTATGGAAAGTTCTTGGGCAACCTCACGCTTTTTTAACGTCGCCTATAACATTTTTGGTGTTTGGTCATTTGATGAAGATGAGCCACGAGTGGCTGCATTAAAAAAACGTGGTGACAAAACCATTTGGGTAAAAAAATACGACTCGATTGAAGCGGCTGTTTACGATTATTACCGCACCTTAGGTCGTAGTAGTGCTTTTGCAGAATTTAGACAAACCCGTATGGAAACCGAAGATCCCTTCGTGTTAGTAACAAAGTTAGATAAATATTCTGAAAAAGGCGCTCTTTACGGAGAAGAGCTTACCTCAATTATCAAGTTCAATAAATTTGATCAATACGACACCAAATAAATACTCAATAGTTTTCTAAATAAAAGGCAGCGAATTAGCTGCCTTTTTTATTGCTTGAACCATCAAACTTTCACTTTACAATAAATAACTGTTGACCTTAGAGTCTACTCTAAAGTCTATACTTGTAATTATAAAGTAATCCTCAGGGAAATTTACATCATGAAGATTGGTGAATTAGCAAAGAAATCAGGCCTTTCAGCACATACCTTACGCTTTTATGAAAAGCAGGGGCTGATCAAGGTAAATAACCGGAGTGAAAGTAATTACCGTATTTATAACAACGCTGATTTAGATACCGCCAAATTTATCAAACGTTGTCGCGACATGGGCTTTAGCTTAGAAGAGGTTGAAGTATTTTTATCAATTCGCTCAGACCGTCCAGCGCATATTTGTGCTGATGCTAAAAACATTACCGCTATTAAGATTACTGAAGTTGAAGATAAAATTTCTGAATTACAGCAGATACTAATCGCACTACATAAATTGAGTGATGCCTGTTGTGGTGGCAATGAAAGCGCAGAATTATGTAGCATTATTGATGCACTCGATAATGATAAAGAACAAGATAAAACAGAGGCATAAACGTGATGGAATTTATTAATAACTTTATTTTATTATTTACTGAATCAGCACCTTTCTTGCTGTTAGGTTTATTGCTTGCAGGTGTAATTAGGTTACTTATTCCCGACAAGTGGATCACTAAGTATTTAGGCAAAAATAGCTCTGTGGTTACTGCTGCAGTTATTGGCACACCAATGCCGCTTTGCTCTTGTTCGGTCATTCCAACAGCCATGGGGATTCGCCGCGCTGGAGCTAGCAAAGCCAGCACCGCTAGCTTTATGGTAGCAACCCCTGAAACAGGTGTTGATTCAATCGGCGTAACCTACGCCTTAATGGGACCTGTGATGGCTGTTGCGCGGCCAATAGCCGCTATTGTTTCAGCAATTGTTGCAGGGGTGCTCGTTAGGCTTTGGGATATTGAAACACCGCCAATTCAGGAAAAAGCGGTTAAAAGCTGCTGTGGCGGTAAAAAATCTGAAGTATTAAGCCCTTGGGGGAAAGCAAAAGCCGTAGTGCAATACGGTTATGGTAAATTGTTATCTGATTTTATGGGTTGGTTAATGGTCGGGTTATTCTTTGCAGCCCTTATTCAAACTTTTGTTCCGCCCTCACTGCTAAGTGAGTATGGTAGTGGCGTATTTGCCATGATGCTTGTGGTAGTCATTTCAATTCCTATGTATATCTGTGCTACAGCTTCAACCCCAGTTGCCGCAGGGCTAATGTTATCGGGTATATCGCCCGGTGCAGCACTTGTTTTCATGTTGACGGGACCTGCAACAAACATTGCGACTTTAATGGTGGTAAAAAATGAATTAGGTTTAAAATCTTTAATCGGTTACCTAACCGGCGTAATTGTTACCGCCTTAGTTATGGGTTTAAGTTTTGATTGGATATTAAATTACTTTGATATTGTCATTGCAGTAAGCCACGGGCATCACGGTGAAATGACCTCACTACTCTACTCAGCTTCAGCCATCATTTTAGCGAGCTTAATTATTTGGCAATATGCTAAAAAACTAAAGCAATTTCAGTTAAAGCCTGCCAAAACGAGCTAGAAAAAGACTTAGAAAAGTAAGCAAAAAAGAATGGAGAGCATTGGCTCTCCTTTCTTTTCTTTATTGATAGTTACTATTGATAGACAGCACAATTATTGAAAGTAGCTGTCAAAAATTTCATCACTGTATTTGCTAGGGTTATGACTAACATCATTACACAACACTGCTACCGAGAGTTTTTCTTCAGGTATTCTTGCATAATATGTTGAAGTACCTAACCACCCGCCAGAATGCGCATACTTGGTGAAGTTATCATATTCTTTAACAAACTGACCATTGGCATACAACATACCACCAAGTTCATGCTTGCTATTTGGGGTTAACATCTGCTTTAAAAATTGCTGCGGATTTTTCCCCAGTTTAGGTTGATAGAACTGCTGATCCCAGCGCTGCAATTCAGTAATGCTAGTATGCAAACCACCATCGCCAACCCAGAAAAGATTGGTCATATTGGTTTCATAACCAGCTGTTTTTAGTGGTGCATAACCTGAAGCGCGGTTTTTCACTATTTCATTGGCATCATCACTAAAAAAAGTCTTATCCATACCCAATGGCTTAAAGATATTTTTCTGTGAATACGCTCGTAAACTCATACCACTTTTTTCTTCAACCAACATAGATAAAAGAAAATAAGCAAAGTTACTGTATTCCATTTGCGTATTGGGTTTACGTCGTAATGGTAGCTTTTTAACGACTTGATAAAATTCATCAATGGATAAGTAATCTTCATTCCCTAAGCGAAATTTGCCACCGGCAGCAGACTTTAAGTCGGTATATTTACCATGAGCTTTACCCTCATATGAATCACCCACCATGTCATAATCACCCATGCCAGCAAAATGCCCTAACATGGCATTAACAGTAACCTTTGAGCCATAGTCAGCTAATTCGGGCAGGTAAGTGCGAATATCTTCATCTAAATCAATCAAGCCTTCATCGGCTAATAATAATACCGCAGTAGCGGTAAACTGCTTTGAAACTGAAGCCATTCTAAAAACAGAGTCTTTTGTCAGTGGAATATTATGTTCAAGGTTAGCCAAGCCATAACCTTTGGCAAATATCAGCTCATTATTTTTGATAACACCAACAGAGCAGCCTGGCGCATCTTGAGGAAATTTGTCAGCAAAAACTGTATTAATTTTTTCAATAAATTCCGTATTACTAGTCTTTGCTAATAATGGCAAAGCGAAAATAGATAACGATAAAGCAACAAAATTAACGACTAAACGCATAATAATCCTTATAAAATAGATAAGACAACTATCCTAATGTCTATGATTGAAAAAGCAATTTCTCGAATCAAAATCAGCGATTTAAAAGGTAACAAAGCGTTTCTAAGATAATTTAATACATCACCTTATCTAGCTGAGATAAATGACAAAAACTCCCTAGCCCCGGTAAAGAATAGCTTTGCCATAACTAGTTACATTTATAGCGATTACAGGCTTATCCGACTCTTGTATGCTAGTCCCTCATTGAATTAGGAATGTACTTATGAACGGAACTCTACTGCACGCAAGCAAATCAATATTGCTTATTTTACTTAGCTTGTTTTTACTCTCTAGTTGCGGCGATAACGATAAAAAAGTTATCACTGCCCCTAACCCCATCATAGATACCACACCTGATGCTTTCAGCTTGGCAAACCTTACGGATCAACCATTACAAATGGTAATTACTACTAATGAAATTACCGTTGAGGGGATTAATAGTGCGACACCTATAAGCGTCATTGGTGGCGAATACTCTATTAATGGCGGTGAGTTCTCTAGCCAAGCAGCTATGATCACAAACCTACAAACAGTTCGTGTACGATTACTGTCATCAGTAAACTATTTAACAGCCAATGAGTTAACCTTAACCATTGGTGATATTAGCGATAGTTTTTCAGTCACAACACACGGTGCTTACACAAAATATGCAAACGAGTTCAGCACAAATACGGATGCTAAATATTCAATTATCAGCCAACCGACGCGAGGTCGTGTCATTACCAGTACCGATCTTACCCGATTAACTTTTCAGCCGATGAATGCTTTTGATTATTTAGTCGCAGGGGAAACGACACAGGAAACCGTTAATATTTCTATTTTAGGGGAAGAAAATAATACTCAATCGTTAACGTTTACCATAACAGGTGAAAATACTCCCTCAGAGTGTGAAAATAGAAATATTGTAAACATTACACCGGTTGAAGAAAATCAAACAGTTACCCATGTTTCTGACGGTGATTGTGTACAATTAGATGCATCACAATCAGGCGAAGGGGCTTGGTCTGTTTGGGCTGGAGAAAATGGTGCCGCTCGTTATGCCTTATTTTCCACCCTTGGTATTAACAGAACACAAGCCAACATTATCTTCTTACCAGAAACAAGAGGAAGCTACAGCTTTGCTTGGTGTGGAAGCTCAGGCAGCTGCTTCAAAAACTTTGAATTTTATAGTGACATAGAAAGCAGTGAAAGAGAGTTAGATGTTAGGTTAACCATACCAAATATTCACCCTGAAGATGAAGTTTTCCTTACCGTTATTAACAACGATAACAATGTAGATACATCCACTTTTAGTTACCATTGGATTATTCACGACTGGCACGGTGAATATCGTAAACTTGTTGATATTGTAACAAATCAAGCGCATCTAAAATTTCCGGCATCAATCGAAAATAATAACTACAATATCAAAGTCATCGTTGATGATAATATTTCACAACTTGAGGGCGGCTTTACCACAACATCAAGTGACTTATATGGAAAAATCCGTCTAAACATCAGCACTCAAGGCAACTACAAAACATTATCAGATACTGTTGTTTTTAGGCCAGAGAACTCAATACAAAAACCACCGTCATTAGTTGTTATGGTTGATGGTGACTCGACGCGCCATCAATGGAATGAAGATATACCAATTATTACCATTAACAAACAGCTTAATGATTTAGTTACGTTTGATTTATCAGAAACATTTGACGAAAACGGCGATGATTTAACTTTTTATATTAATGGTATGCTTCATCAAAATGATGCAAAGCGATTTTCTTTCGAAGTTAACACTGACGCCTATTATAATATTTGTGTCAGTGATGGATTTCCGTGGATTGATGAAGAAAACCCTTGTTTACTATTTGATGTTATTGCTAATTAATCCGATTTAACCATTAATATCAAGCCTACTGCCGCTTACAGAAGAATTAATGTTACTGGATAAAAACAAAGAAAGCCCAGTTAATAGCCAAAGTTCGTAAATATAATAATGTCGATTTAATCCGAGAAATAAACACAAAGCAATGCGAATAAAACCAAAACTTAAATTAAAACTAATACTAATACTAATTAAGCTATTAGTAATCAATAACGTATTGCTATGCTAGGATAAAAATCATAACCATGATGGGGCACGCCTTTGACATTTATAAGAGTATTTAAACAGCTTTATGTCACTATTGTCATGATAGCACTTTGCTATTCAAAATCTGCCATGGCTGATGCGAAGAAAATTTCAGAGGAAATATTTTCCACAAGCGTTATCTTAGCTG
>OLII01000095.1_pt1 | contig 31752 bp, 24 predicted proteins | sample 1609481 | NCBI WGS metagenome assembly OLII01 (sample SAMN05416859, study PRJEB24817) | seawater metagenome | isolation source: Sea water | place: Canada:Atlantic | collected 2013-11 | reverse complement strand
GCAGCGTCAGATGTGTATAAGAGACAGAGTGAGAGCTCAATTTTAAGCATAAAAAAACAGCGGCTGGTGAAGCGGCTGTTTTTTTATATCGAGATTATGTTGCGTGCTAGCGCTTATCTTCTTTGTAATAAAGTTCTAGCGGGATAGCTAAACAAGTTGCCAAGAAACTTTCAGCATATTGCTCACCTTTTCCTTGATACTTCCAACCTAGATCTAACGCTATTTGTGCAGGTCTGAAATTTCCATTATTTTTTTGTTCTTTAGTAAAGGGGTAATCAACACCATTACCAGACATGAGCTTCTCTTCACTGAGTGGATTTTGTTCGACGCGCGATAAGGTGTAAGCACGCGCTGCAAAACTAACAAAGAAATCAACGGATGCTTGGCAGTAATCAAAGCGCTTCTTTTTAGCAGCCATCGTGCTTTCATCTGCTGTCATTAAACGACGCCTTTGTCCCTCAGGTGCTTCCTTCTTCAAACTTTTTTTCATTTTCTTGTAGGCAGCTTTATAAGGGTTATCCATAAAAGCTAATTTTTTATACGTTTTAGGCCAAGTTTGTGCGGCTAAATGCTTTTTGTATTCAGCGATAATTTCAGGGCTCATTTGTGCTGTTACTGAATTGGCTTTAGCAATCAAGCTGAATAATGGTAGTAAACTTATAGCGAGAAAAGCTGCCGTTCTCAGGCGCTGCCTGCGTGTATTCTTAATCATTTGCATATTATTATTCTTTTTATTATTAGTTCACTATCAAGAGCGTACTATCGGATTAATGAAAGCTTATTTGTTAAAAAGCTAACAATTACAACATTATCGATTCATCATTATGAGGAATTTGGCGCAAGAGTACAAAAATAAATTTAAATTAACTGTTTTATGTTAAAAATATGTTATATACACTAGTTATTGCTTTATTTTATTTTCAAGGCTGAAGTAAGCTAAAGTTATGAATAATGAAGTAAATTTACGGATGAATGATAATGTTTTTAGTTTATATCATCATTATCACCGTCTTTGAGGTAAATAAAAAGTCATGGTCAATAAAGGTTTTACTGTAATAGAATTAGTCGTGGTCATTGTTTTATTAGCTATTTTAACTGTGGTTGCCTTACCCAAGTTTATTAATTTACAAGATGATGCTAATCAAGCCGTAATGGAATCAATGAAGGCTGCAATTAAATCAGCAGATAGTTTAATTGCCTTAAAGATTCGTTTGACCCCGGAGGCGTTAAACACCGCTAAAAACCGCTTTACTTTAGATAGCGGTCAAAACATAAGGGTGAGAGGCATGCTTGCTGATGGCAGATGGAATAATACTTTTGTTCATCTGGTTGATATTAAAGGTATTGGGCAAATATCTTCAAATAACTGTACCGATGATTCTTTAGAGTGGTGTGTTCGACAGCGTGGTGCTAATTGGTTTTTGAATCGAGGCTACTCTACGCTAGGCACCGGTCGAGGTTTTGTTGTCTTCCCACTAGGCAAAAATGTTAACCAAGACCGATGCTATATTTACTTGCTTAACCAAAATGACAATGCAATACCTACGACGGTGCAACCATCAATTGTTGGCATAGACTTGAGTGAATGTTAATGAATTAAGCTCTGTTGATCTTTAGCGCTATACTAGACTTAAACTGTTAACCAAAACCAAGGAGGATGTACTATGGAACGTTCATTAAGTAAAAGTTTTTTCTTGACCATTTCTCTAGGGCTTATAACCCTGACAACCACATCATGTAGCAGTAACATTGAGAATGTTCCTTTAGGTCAAGCTAGCTCTGAGTGGGACTTTGATCATCATCTACAATTTAAAAAAACCAAATTCGACGAGCATAATTATCAATTAGAAGTGATCCCGAATAGTAAAGTCAGCTTTGAACGCTTATCCGTTTTCTTATTGCGTAGAAGTTATTTAATTTGCCAAGGTTATGGCTATAAGCTCGAGTTAATTAAAGGTGTCGAAAGCTTTGATCATTTCCGTGCATCACCTAATTTGATTATGCCTAATTTAACCGCAAATCTTGAATGCCCGATAACTCAGTAACAGAATAAAAAATGAAGTCTAAGTCTAAGTCTAAATCACCATAGATATTGAGTCGTCAGCGATAGTTTGCATGGTCAACTTACTGACATAAAAAAGGGTTGCTAATAAGCAACCCTTTTTCTGTTTAATTACTGTTAACTAATTGACTAGACAACAGTAATAGGAACCGCTTGACCAGTGTACTTAGTCGTCATCTCTTCCGTAGGTGGAGCGAAACGCGTTAAGTCGATGCCTTCAACCGCGGCAGTGTACTCATCCATACTCGGGAAACGACCTAAAACGGTAGAAAGTACAACTAATGGCGTAGAACCAAGGAGAGATTCACCTTTCTTCTCAGCAGTATCTGCTACAACACGGCCTTGGAATAAACGAGTAGAAGTAGCAATTACCGTATCACCAGGTTCTGCTTTTTCTTGGTTACCCATACATAAGTTACAACCTGGGCGTTCTAGATATAAGATGTTCTCATACTTAGTACGCGCTTCACCTTTAGGTGCATCATCATCAAATACGAAACCAGCATACTTTTGTAGAATATCCCAATCGCCTTCAGCTTTTAGCTCATCCACGATGTTATACGTTGGTGGAGCAACAACTAATGGTGCATTGAAAGTAATAGTACCGTTTTGCTTCTCAAGGTTACGTAACATTTGTGCGATGATTTGCATGTCACCTTTGTGAACCATACAAGAACCAACGAAACCTAAATCAACCGCTTTGCCATCGTAGTATGAAACCGGGCGGATAACATCATGGGTGTAACGCTTAGATACGTCTTCGTTGTTTACATCTGGATCAGCAATCATTGGCTCAACAATAGCATCTAAGTCAATTAATACTTCAGCGTAGTACTGTGCATTTTCATCAGGTGCTAGTGCAGGTTGAGTACCTGATTTAACTTCTTCGATACGCTTATCAGCTAAGGCAATTAAACCTGCTAATGTGCCTGCTTCGTTTTCCATACCCTTGTTGATCATAATTTGGATACGGCTCTTAGCAAGCTCGATAGATTTAACTAACGTTTCATCGTTTGAAATACAGATTGAAGCTTTTGCTTTCATTTCTGCAGACCAGTCAGTGAAAGTAAATGCTTGGTCAGCCATTAACGTACCAATGTGTACTTCGATGATACGACCTTGGAAAACGTTCTCGCCACCAAATTGCTTAAGCATTTGTGCTTGAGTCGCATGTACCACATCACGGAAATCCATGTGGCCTTTCATGTTACCTTTAAAGGTAACTTTTACAGACTCAGGAATTGGCATTGCAGACTCACCAGTAGCAAGTGCAATGGCAACAGTACCTGAATCGGCACCAAATGCTACACCCTTAGACATACGAGTATGTGAATCACCACCAATGATAATCGCGCGATCATCAACAGTAATATCATTCAATACTTTATGAATAACATCAGTCATTGAATGGTAAACACCTTTTGGATCACGTGCTGTGATAAGGCCAAATTTGTTCATGAACGCCATTAGTTTAGGTGTGTTTGCTTTTGCCTTGCTATCCCAAACTGATGCGGTGTGACACCCTGACTGAAATGCGCCGTCAACAAGTGGAGAAATTGTTGAAGCAGCCATTGCCTCTAATTCCTGACAAGTCATAGGGCCGGTAGTATCTTGAGAACCAACAATGTTTACTTTAACACGTACGTTAGAGCCAGCATGCAGAGGTGTCTCTGAAGCAACACCAACGGCGTTGCGGTTAAAGATTTTTTCAACCGCTGTTAAGCCTTGGCCGTCATGTGAAATTTCTGTAGAAGCAGCGTAAACAACGGGTGCTTCAACACCTAAAGTTTCAGCGGCAAACGTTTGCAGCTTCTTACCGAAGGTAACTGCATAAGAGCCACCCGCTTTCATGAATTCTTGTTTTTGTGCAGTAAATGCAGAAGAAACATCAACTAGCTCTTTATCGCCGTTGTATAACTTTTTAGCAGTAGTATCAATTGTTAATACCGTACCCGTTGCTACAGAGTAAGCTTCTTCTAAAACAGGGTCGCCATTTTCATCCACGACGTTATTACCGTTAGCGTCTACTTTGTTAACCCAGTTTTTAAGATCAAGACCAATACCACCCGTTACATCAACCGTCGTTAGGAAGATTGGTGCGATACCGTTAGTACCAGCAACAACTGGCGCGATGTTGATAAATGGCACGTAAGGACTTGCTTTTTTACCTGCCCAAAGTGCAACATTGTTAACACCAGACATACGTGAAGAACCAACACCCATAGTACCTTTTTCAGCGATAAGCATTACTTTCGCGTTAGGGTGCTTAGCTTGAAGCGCTACAATTTCGTCTTGTGCTTCAGGTGTGATCATACACTTACCGTGTAATTCACGGTCAGCACGAGAGTGAGATTGGTGACCAGGAGATAGTAAATCTGTTGAGATGTCACCTTCACCAGCGATGTAAGTTACTACATCAATTTTTTCTTCGATAGCAGGAAGCTTAGTGAAAAACTCAGCGTTAGCGAAGCTTTCTAAAAGGTCTTTAGCAACAGCGTTGCCTGCTTCAAATGCTGCTTTAATACGCGCCATGTCAGCGTCGTATAAGAATACTTGTGTTTTTAATACGTCAGCAGCTGGTGCAGATACTGAAGCATCGTCGCCTAACGCAAGGTCAAGTAATACTTCAATTGAAGGGCCACCTTTCATGTGTGAAAGTAATTCAAAAGCAAACTCAGCGGTAATTTCTGCAACCGTTTCTTGGCCTAAAATAATTTCTTTTAAAAATGCCGCTTTAGCGCCCGCAGCACTAGTGGTACCAGGTAAGGTATTGTAAATAAAGAAGTTAAGTGACTCTGCACGGTGCTCGTTTGTTTGATCTTTAATTTGTGCGATGATTTCTGATAATAATTCTGCATTATCGATAGGCTTAGGTGCTAAACCTTGCTCATCCTTACGACTTTGGATTTCTTTGATATATTCTAAATAAAGACTCATTTGATACTCTCTCTAGCTATTAATTGTCTAATAACATTTACTAAAAATGCTATTAGCAGGACAAATATGTCCTTAGTTTACCTGATTTTTTGATGACTACGAATCATTAGATTCAATAAGCGTTATTCATGATATTTATGGCAGGTAGTAGATTTGCTTATAGTGGTCTTATCACTTGCCACAGCGCTTTGGTGAGCCCAAATATGTTAAATCAACTTCCGCTTGGCTTAGTTAACTTATTAAGGCCATTCTAAAGGACCATTATATAAAAGGATTGTCCTGCTTCAAGAAAATCGAAACCACATTGCAAAAAGGGTAACAGGGGAGTTTGTAAAGATATCTTTAAACAGTAACTAATAAATAGTAGCGAAGTAGCCAATGTTGAGTAAATAATAATTGAGGGTCAACTTCTCTTGCTGATGCTAGCCAAGTTATTGTTATTTTATCTTTTATTGAGGGCGTTTATTTTATTGAATTTATGAAAGTCAGGGCGGGTTCTCTGCGCAATAGATGTGCTATTTTCATCACACGTTTTATTTGTTAGAATGCGCCTCCGAAAATTTGATCTGAATCAAGTTTATTACATTATCTACAGCACTGAATTTACGTTTCAGCTAGCTCAATGGAGACATCATGACCTCAGTAAACAATACTACTGCTACTCAGCAGTCATCAAACTCAATTACTATTTGTGCGCTATATAAGTTTGTTCGTTTAGACGCGTTTGAAGCATTACGTGAACCGTTAATCGCACAGATGAAAAATGTCGATGTGAAGGGCACGTTATTATTAGCCGCTGAAGGCATCAACGGCACTATCGCAGGTCCACAAACAGGGGTTGATGCAGTTTTGGCTTTTTTAGATAGTCAGCCGGGCTTAGCTGATATTGTGCATAAAGAGTCTTATACACAAGAAAACCCGTTTCACCGTACAAAAGTGAAATTAAAAAAAGAAATTGTCACCATGGGCGTTGAAGGTTTAGATCCGCTTCAGGTCGTAGGTACTTACGTTAAACCAAAAGATTGGAATGCCCTGATTTCAGATCCTGAAGTCTTATTGGTTGATACCCGTAATGATTACGAAGTGGAGATTGGCACCTTTGAAAATGCGGTGAACCCAAATACTGAAACCTTTCGTGAATTTCCAGAGTACGTAGAAAAAAATCTAGATAAAAATAAGCATAAAAAAGTAGCGATGTTCTGTACGGGCGGTATTCGCTGTGAAAAATCGACTGCTTATATGAAAGAGCAAGGGTTCGAAGAAGTCTATCACCTCGAAGGTGGCATCTTGAAATACCTAGAAGAAGTGCCAAGCACTGAAACCATGTGGCAAGGCGAATGTTTTGTTTTTGACGGTCGAGTAGCCGTTAACCATGAGCTAGAGCAAGGTCAGTACGACCAATGTTTTGCCTGTCGTTATCCTATCACCGAAGAAGAGAAGCAAAGCGAACACTATATACAAGGCGTAAGTTGTCATCGTTGTTATGATAAAGTGACTGATGCGCAACGTAGTCGTTATGCTGAGCGTCAACGTCAAATTGCCTTAGCGGCTGAACGCGGAGAAGAGCATATTGGCGGTGATATTCAACACATCATAGAAGAGCGTCGCCAAGATAAAGCGGATAAAAAAGCTAAACAAGCAGCAAAATAACCTTCGTTTAAGCGATAAATGATATTCTGAAACGCCAACTTTAGCTAAAGTTGGCGTTTTTTATTAGGGATTATGGACTTTTCGCGGCAAAACAATCTCGAATGATAAACAATCTCTGGCTAAAATAAATCATGGCGCTGTTGGTGTTGGTAATGTGGTTAATTTTAATGATAACAAACTCGCACACGCTAATAAGAAACTAGAAATCAATAAACACGCAGCTAAGCCATAGTCTTGATAGATCCAACCAGAAAGTAGCGTGCCGATTAATCTGCCCATAGCGTTTGCCATATAATAAAAACCCACGTCCAGAGATACGCCATCTTTTGAGGCATAGCTAACAATAAGGTAGCTATGCAACGAGGAATTAACTGCAAAAACAGCGCCGAAGAGTAACAGTCCAAGCAGGATTGATACTTGAATATAAAAATTGAAATACAGCGCCATCGCTATCAATAATGGAATGACGGTAAGGTAGCTTGCCCAGAAAAATGCCGTTTTTCCTGTTGGCACCTTACCTTGTTTTTTTCCGGTAAAGTAAGGCGCAATTGACTGCACCATGCCATAGGCAATAACCCAAGTTGCCATAAAGCCGCCAACCCACCAATGATCCCAATTAAAGGTTACCGCTAAAAAAACCGGCAAGGCTACAACAAACCAGACATCACGGGCACCAAATAAAAACATACGTGCAGCAGAAAGCGTATTTATTGAGGTGCTTTTTGAGAATATATCGGTGAATTTTGGTTTGCTTTTCGCTTTGCCTAAATCCTCTTTAAGTGCAAATAGGCTAAATAACCAAACACATAACAACAAAGCGGACATTAGCATTATCGCGCCTTTAAAACCCAGTAAGGTGAGTAACAAACCACCTAAAAAGAAGCCAATACCTTTCAAGGTGTTTTTAGAGCCAGTAAGTAAGGCAACCCATTGATATAATTTACCTTCTGCTCCATCAGGCACCAGCAACTTTATTGAGCTTTTCGCACTCATCTTATTTAAATCTTTAGCAATTCCTGACAATGCTTGCGCAGCCATTACATAGACAATAGTCAGCATTTCTTCAGGCACTGTTAACATGGATAAGGCAATAATTTGCAACCCTAAACCAATGTTCATGGTTTTATTCAAGCCTAATCGTGCACCTAACCAGCCACCGACGAGATTGGTGACCACACCAAAGATTTCATAGAACAAAAATAACATCGCGATGTTTAACGGGCTGTAACCTAATTGATGGAAATACAGCACCACCAGCATGCGCAACGCACCGTCTGTTAAGGTAAATGCCCAATAATTACCTGTGATTATTAGGTATTGTTTAACTTGCGGTGATAATGCTTGTAACGATAACAGCCCCATTGCGTATTATTCCTCGTCTGCTAAGCCAACCATGCGGGCAAGTTCCGCGGTACGGTTTGCATAGCCCCATTCATTGTCATACCAGACATACAACTTCACCTGAGTGTTATTGACAACCATGGTGGACGGGGCATCTATAATGCTTGAACGGGGATCTGTCTTATAGTCAATTGATACTAATGGACGTTCTTCAAAACCCATAATGCCACTCAGTTCATTATTGGCAGCCTGCTGCAATAATTGATTAACCTCAGCAATTGTAGTGGCTCTTTCTACTTCAAATACACAATCTGTTAAGGAAGCATTCGCTAAGGGTACACGTATCGCATGACCATTTAACTTGCCTTGTAGTTCAGGGAAAATATGGGTGATTGCCGTCGCTGAACCCGTGGTAGTTGGGATCAAACTCATGCCGCAAGCACGTGCTCTACGTAAGTCTTTATGAGGTGCATCTAAAATTGTTTGGGTATTAGTGATGTCATGTATCGTCGTCATAGAGCCATGTTTAATGCCTAGCTTTTCATGAATCACTTTCACGACAGGCGCTAAGCAATTAGTGGTACAGGATGCCGCCGTGACAATTGGATAAAGGGCTTTGTCGTATAAATCGTCATTAACACCCATAACAATATTTAATACACCGTCTTCTTTAACAGGCGCAGTAACCACTACTCGCTTAACACCTTGTGCTAAATAAGCTTGTAATAATTTTTTAGTTTTGATTTTCCCCGATGCTTCAATCACCACATCACAGCCGGACCAATCAGTATCCTCAACAGCAGTATTTTGAGTGCAAGGTATTGTAGCTTCACCAATAATCATTGATTGACCTTGATGCGTAGCTTCATGGTGCCATTTGCCATGAACAGAATCGAACGTCATTAGGTGCGCTAGCGTTGCGGCATCACCTGCAGGATCGTTAATATGTACAATTTCAATATCTTGCCAATCAAATGCAGCGCGCATTGATAAACGTCCCATACGGCCGAAGCCATTAATACCAATTTTAATCGTCATGTTTTTGTCCTAAATAAAAAGTAAATAAAGGTTATTTAAACCAATGTTGTGTTCTGTTAATGATGGCTACCAAAGAAAGCATGACAGGTACCTCAACCAATACTCCTACCACGGTTGCTAGGGCTGCACCTGAGTGCAAACCAAACAGTGATATGGCAACGGCTACCGCTAATTCAAAGAAGTTTGACGTGCCAATTAAGCTTGCCGGTCCAGCAATGTTATGAGGTAGTTTCAACCATTTAGCCGCGAGATAGGCAATAATAAAAATGCCATAGGTTTGAACCATGAGTGGAATAGCAATTAACACTATGGTTTCTGGCTCAGAAATGATGGTTTGGGCCTGAAAGCCAAATAATAAAACTACGGTTGCTAACAATCCAATTACCGACCAAGGCTTTAAAGTGGCTAAGAAGTTCGTTAATGATGCCTCTGCATTACTTGCATGAGAGTTTTCATTTGAGCTTGCATGTGAACTTTGGTCTGAACTTTGGTCTGAACTTGTATGTGAATTGGCGTCTGAATTTGCGCCACTGTTTTTATTTAAGTATTTTCGGGTAACGACGCCTGCGACTAAAGGAAATAGTACGTATAGCCCAACCGAAGTAAGCAATGTTTGCCAAGGAACAACAATGTCAGTAACGCCAAGTAATAAAGCGGTGATTGGCGCAAAAGCAAAAATCATAATGATGTCATTCACTGACACTTGTACCAAGGTATAATTTGGATCACCTTTGGTAAGTTGTGACCAAACAAATACCATAGCGGTACAAGGTGCTACACCAAGTAAAATCATGCCGGCGATATATTCTTGTGCTGAGGCAGGATCGACAAAGTCAGCAAAAAAGACAGTAAAGAATAACCAACCCAATGCGGCCATAGTGAACGGCTTGATAAGCCAGTTGATGACAATGGTTAACAATAAACCTTTCGGATTTTTACCGACATCTTTGATGGCTGAAAAGTCTATTTGCACCATCATCGGATAAATCATTACCCAAATAAAGACCGCGACAACTACATTCACATGCGCCACTTCAAGGGCTGCAATCGCTTGAAAAGCTGCAGGTTGCCAAAGTCCTAAGGCGACACCAAGTAAAATGCTAAAACCTACCCAAACAGATAAGTAACGCTCAAATATTCCCACAGGTTTCCCCTTAACTTATTAAATTGTTAGTTACAAAAACCCACTTTATCAGGTCTATTTTTCATGGTGTCTAAGCGCGCGAGTTCAACGGCTATCAGATCAGCATTGTTTTCTGTTGTTTGTGCAATCACCGCTTTAGCCCAGAAAGGTAGAGCAGGGTTTATTTGATAAAAAACCCATTGGCCGTGTTTTCTATCGGTGATGATTTGTGCTTTTTTCAATACTGCTAAGTGACGAGATACCTTTGGCTGGCTACTTTGTTCAAGTGCTACCATTAATTCACAGACACATAACTCGCCATGATAATGCGCTAACATTAAAGTTTTGAGTCGAATCTCATCGGTGAGGGATTTATAAAAAGTAATAGGCTCTACCTCAACGACTTGCTGCTCTATGTGAGGTTTAGCATTGGCAATAGTATTTTGCTCTACCGATAGAAACATCGTTAAGCGGCGTTCTAGTTCACTTATGGTATTAACAAACGGTTGGTGATCGGAACGTGTTTTAGGATCGGGTAAATCCCACGCTAATTGCTTTCTTGCACCGGGGTGACTTCTACATTCATCATTGGCTTTATTGCAAAGCGTAATAACAATATCAAACGTTTGCCCGTCGAATTGTTTTATATCCTTGGCAATTAAGCCTGTGGTGCTGATACCGAGTTTTTCCAGCGCTAAACTCGCTCTTGGATCTAATTGCTCTGGTTGGGTTCCGGCGCTAAATACTTCAAAATGCTCAGCAGCCATATGTCGTAACAAGGCTTCTGCCATTTGCGATCTAGCGGAGTTACCCGTACAAAGAAAGAGTACTTTTTTCTTGGTGGTTATATTTGTCATCACAGCACTGTTCTGAAATTACATGCGATATATTGTATATATGAAATTTCATATGTACAAGTGTTGTTTGTTTAATGTGCAATGATTGGCTGATCATAAGCACTGTAATCAGGTCTATTGAGGTTTTCAAACTATGATGGGGTTTTTAGTTTACAGCGTTAGCCACTAACTCTACGGGCTTATATTGCTTATAATTTATAGATTGTATATTCTTGCTGCATTCAAAACTTAGGCGGCTATTTAAATGAAAAAACTTCTCACTCTTGCTGGAATATCTCTAGCAGCATCAGTATCGTTATCAATGCCACTGACTGTCAGTGCGCAGACAAATAATGACGTTTTCACGGTTGAAAAACTGAACCAATTAAATCAGCTTCACAGTGTTAGCGTATCGCCAACGGGTGAAAGCTTAATTTATGGCCTGAAGAAGGGCAGCCGCTCCACCGATAACCACTTATACCTACAAGATATTAAGTCGGGTAAAGTGACGCAATTTACTGACCATAAAAATTCTGAACATAATGTAAAGTGGGCAGCAGATGGTAAGTCAGTGTTCTTCTTATCAGCACGCAGTGGTAGCTCGCAAATATGGCAAAAGAGCCTTGAAAATAACGAAGAGAAACAAGTTTCAGACTTTCAACTAGGGGTTAATGGTTTTCAGTTATCTAAAAATGGTCAAGTGTTTGCTTTGACCTTTACGGTAAAGCCTGGTTGTGAAACCTTAGCCTGTACGGTTGCTGCTAAAAAGGCAGATAAAGCAAAGAAGTATAATATTCGTGCTTATGATCAGTTAATGGTTCGTCATTGGGATGAATGGGCAACAGAGTACAAAGAACATCTGTTTGTTGGTCACCTAAATAACAAAGGCTTGTTAACAGCCGCCAAAGATATTATGCCTAACTGGCAAAGTGATATTGCTGGTATTAGTCAAGTGACTGTTCACCCAGAAGGCACATCATTAGCTTTCTCAGCAAAAAACTCTTCTACGAAAGCAGCATCACGCGATCATTCATGGACCACCAACTTTGATATTTTCGAAGTGGCTTTGTCTACGGATACAGCAAAAGGACAATCGGCTTTTAATTTAAAAAACATCACTGAGAAAAACAAAGCTTGGGATGCAAGCCCAGTTTACTCAGATAACGGTCGTTTCCTTGCTTATAAAGCGATGAAAACTCCGGGGTATGAGGCAGATAAATTCACTTTACAGTTACGTGATAGCAGAACAGGTAAAACCCGTGCTGTTGCTCAAGATTGGGATCGTTCAATCAGCAGCTTATCTTTCGCGCCAGACAATCAATCAATTTATGTTGTCGCGCAAGATATTGGCCAAAAGAGTATCTTCTCAATTATTCCTGAATTTAATGAAGTACGTAAAATTTATAATCATGGTAGTAACGCAGATGTTACCAGTTATGGAAATAAACTCTACTTTACTCGTCATACATTAAACTCACCGAAAGATATTTTCACCATTGATAATCACGGTGATGACTTAAAGCAACTAACTGATATCAATAAAGATAAATTAGCTCAGGTAAAGTTTGCACAATACGAGCAATTCAACTTTAAAGGTTGGAATGATGAAAAAGTACATGGTTACTGGTTAAAGCCAGCAAACTATGAAGAAGGTAAGCAATACCCTATCGCCTTTTTAGTACACGGGGGTCCTCAAGGCAGTTTTGGTAACATGTTTCATTACCGTTGGAATGCGCAACTTTGGGCAGCTCAAGGTTACGGTGTAGTTATGGTCGACTTCCATGGCTCTACGGGTTACGGACAAGAGTTTACTCATTCAATCAGTCGTGACTGGGGTGGTAAGCCACTTGAAGATTTACAAAAAGGTTTAGCTTACATTGTTAAAGATCAGCCTTGGTTAGACCGAAATAATGCTTGTGCTTTAGGTGCTTCTTACGGTGGTTACATGATGAACTGGATTGCTGGTAACTGGCCAACTGGTTTTAAATGTTTGATCAACCATGCTGGTTTATATGACATGCCAAGTTTTTACCAATCGACAGAAGAGTTATGGTTTCCTGAATACGATATGGGTGGCCCGTCATGGGGTAAAGAAGCGGGTAAAGACAAAGGTAAGATTAGCATTGATTACGCGAAATTTAACCCGTCAGCTTATGTTAATAACTGGGTAACGCCAATGTTAGTGATCCAAGGTGAATTAGATTATCGCGTGCCGTATGCACAAAGTTTAGGTGCCTTTACTACGTTGCAGCGTAAAGGTATTGATAGTCGTTTAGTGATGTTCCCTGATGAAGATCATCATATTCGCAAACCTGATAATTTAGTAGTTTGGTATGATGAAGTTTTTAAATGGTTAGCAAAGTATACTGCTAAGTAGCCTCGGCTCAAATTAGAACGTTTAATTGAAAAAGGCACAGAGTAAATGTGCCTTTTTTGTTTGTAACCGCAGTTATAACTGGGATTGATGCTTAGATGAGTACTTTGCTGGGGCTGGGTTTAGTGCTCGTTTACTACTTGGATTAATGTTCATTAAGCGCTTTTGCTAAAACGTTAACTGTATAAATAGCTAACTAAATTGCTTCTTTAACTTAATTATTATTCTAACTAACCTGCGCCATAAAGTTTTTTAAAGGTTTTTAGATCCCAGCCAATCATCACTTCATTGCCAATTTTAAGTGCAGGTACCGAGCGAGCGCCAATCGCGTCGAGCTCTTTTCTACCACGCTGCATCTTAGCATTGGTTAATCTGTATTTAATGCCATTTTCGTCTAAGTATTTTTGAGCATCACGGCAATGTGGGCATTTATCTGAAATATATAAAACAACACGTTTCATTATTAACCTCTACAGGGTTGTTGAAGATTTATACCAAGTAGTTTAATAGGCAGCTAGGAATAATTAAAAAACTTGGAGGAAAGTTAGTTTAGTGAATTTACAGGTCTAGAACTGCTCTGCAGCCTCTTTTAAGTAAGCCAGCCTGTCTTGTTCTTGTTCAAACGCCGCTTGAATCTCTGCTAAAACATTATCGACATCAGCAGATTTAGTATCTTCTTTAAAGCGGCCGGTAAGTTTGGTGGTACCTGTTAATTCACCGGCTTCGTACAGTGCCCACATTTCTTCACCAAACTTGGTTAATGCCAGATTTGCTGAAAATTGCGCGTAATAGGTAGTAATGTTATTAACGTCACGTAACAGCATAGCTTTGGCATTATTATTTGCTGAAGCATCAACTGCTTGTGGCAAATCAATAACCACAGGACCGTATGCATCTACTAAGACATTAAACTCTGATAAATCACCATGGACAATACCGGCACACAACATACGCATAATATAAATCATCATCAATGCGTGGTCTTCAATCGCCTGCTCTGCAGTGAGCACAACATCATTAAGACGTGGTGCAACATCACCTTCTTCATCAGTGATCAGTTCCATTAACAGTACGCCGTCATAACAGCCATAAGGTTGTGGTACTCTCACATCATTTTCTGCAAGCGTGTATAAGGCGTCAACTTCAGCATTTTGCCATGCTTCTTCTTGCTGGCTTTTACCGTATTTAGAGCCTTTTTCCATGGCTCTGGCGCGACGACTATTACGGCTTTTTCTACCTTCGGTATATTGTGATGCTTTTTTAAAGCTGCGTTTCATCGCTTCTTTATAAACTTTCGCGCAGCGAATATCATCACCACAGCGAACTCTGTAAACTGTGGCTTCTTTCCCGCTCATTAATTGGTTGAGCACTTCATCAATTAAACCCTCTTCAACAAGAGGCAATAGTCGTTTTGGTATTTTCATTGCGCTTTTATACCTTAGATAGGCGGTTGATGATAGTAAAAACTGCTACGGTCTCATAGTTAGCTAAGCCAATTATTTTAGATGTAGCGTACTAATTTGTTCAAGTTACTAACTTTTCGACGAATATTAACTAAGCTAGTGATTTATGATTATTTACTCTTTCGGGCAGGGAGCATAGTCTGGATTTTTTGATAATGTGATTGCTTCTTCAACTAGTAACTCATCTGCTTTCGCCTCCCCTAGATTAATTACATTGTTTAGCCAGTAGTTAAAAAGCTGTTCATCAACAAGCGATAATACTTTCGCTTTGAACTGTATGTCTGTGTTAGTTGGTCCTTGCATAAGCTCAGCCTTTTCTTTTTCAGCTTTTAGTTGCATGGCTTCGTTTTGTTCTCTTTTATAAGCAAGCGACTGCATATTTAGGCCAATCGCATTAATTATTAAACTATTACTTTGTGTTGCTATCGTTTTTCCAAGGGCTAAACAAAGTTGGTTTCTTAAATCTGAATAATTGGCTTCATCAAAGCAAAAACTACTAATGCTGCTAACCCAGACTGGTGTTGCTGCGTGGTAACCCAGACCCATTATTGCTCTTTGGCTGAAACTGACATCTAAAGTGCCTTTAGAGGTCTGCATAAATAATGCGAGATTGTCATAATAATAATCATTAAAACCAGTAGCATTAATGGCATTCTCCATGGCGTGAAGCGTTGCTTGAGTATCCTGCTTAGCGGCATGAAAGTTTGATATTTGTAGCCAAAGCGCCGCATTATTGCCGTCTAGTTCAATAGCTTGGTTGAGTAATTTGTCATTGCAATATTTATGATGATAATTTGCCGAGCATAAGCCGATTAAATCCATTAAAACCCGCTTATTTTTAGGAAAGGTTTTATTATAGGATTGTAATGCTGCGAATTGATCTTCATTAGGAGATTGTGAGCCAAACAGCAGATAAGCAAGTTGATCATCTGCAGAACCTGAGTGCTGCAAGTAGAGTCTAAAGTCTGCAATTTTATCATCTGAGATATCTGTTGATTGCTCTAAAGTAGCATTACAATCGATGATTGAATCTGATTGCTCGCTTGCTTCACCGTCACTTATTGTTGTGACATTTTCATTAGCTGAGCTTGTTGCAAATTTAGTAGGAAGCGTCGTTTCTTGTAGTGGCTTAGTGAAAGGTTTTTTTGATGGACTAGGTTGTTGTCCATTAAAGACATTAGTCGGGGGTAAAAAGAAAAGTATTACCGAACAAATCAATACTGCCAGTATTAGTCCCTTAATTATTTTGTTCATGTTCGCCTTTATTGTTTTTGTGGTTAGTATTCTTGACCAATCAAATCTAAACGTTTTGCTAAGACGATTTCTCTAAAATCAAGCTCACTCAGGTTTTTATCTAGTAGTAGGCTTTGTCCCCAGAAGTTAGCTGAACGCGGTACTTCAAAACTTGCTAAATCTACGGTTTCTTCTACCACAAAAAACAAGCCAATAGAGGAGCTGTCACCTAAAGCATTCTGCCAATGGTTATGTTGTAAATTAATAATGTCACCCTGCAAAGTGAAAGCATAAAAGTGGTAGTTATGGTGCGCGGTTGCAGTACCTAAGGTAAATTTAAATAAGTCATAGTAAGGGATAGCTAACCCAAGCTGAGGTTCATCAATATCGACACTATGGTAAGCAAAAATAAAAGCGTCATTTAGCACAGCGATAGAGTCTGGCGCGCCTAATTCAGCTAATACTTGATGATAATTACTGGGGGCGAAAGCCTCAACAGTTGGGATATGACCATACTGGCGTTTGATGATTGAGCACGAGGGCAATGCAAGTAAGCCTAGTAGGCTAAGTAATCTAACTAAGCTATTTAGTTGTCGAAAACCAAGTGGCTTAAACATGGTTAATCTTTATTATTTTCGGCAAAATTTTCAGCAAGTTTACTATAAGAGAAATCGATCAAGACACCTGTTTGATCAAAGATAAAAATAGCACGATCAAACACCGAAACCTCAGTGGTTTCATTATAAATCAAGAGGATTAAGCCTTCTCGGGTTACTTGCTCCTTTAAGTAGTAATATATAGTTTGTTCGCCAACCGCAAGTACTTGAGAAGGGGGGCCTAACGCAGCTAATACTTGCTGGCTGTTGGTTTCTCCTTTGGCAAAACTTTGTGGTTTTCGCCAGAGGTTTTCTACGCCAGAGTCACGGTTATAATTAACACAACCGCCAAGTAAAGTGAGCAGTAGTAACATAAGCATTAAGTAAGACATTTTTTTCATAATGTTATCTCTGTGTTGTTTACTAGCTCAACCAACTAAGGAAAAGTTGAATAATAAAAGCATTTGATATGTCGATAAAAAATGCACCTATCAGCGGAACTACAATAAAAGCTTGTGGTGAAGCGCCGTATCGTTTGGTTACTGCGGTCATATTCGCAATAGCTGTAGGTGTTGCCCCAAGGGCTAAACCCGCATAACCCGAAGCCATAATGGCGGCGTCATAGTTTTTTCCGAGGGCGCGAAAGACAATAAAAATACTAAATAGCACCACCACTAAAACTTGCATTGCTAATAATAGTAAAATGGGTAGTGCTAAATCAATTAATGTCCACAGTTGTAGACTCATTAACGACATGGCTAAAAATAGCCCTAAACTAAAATCTGAAATGAGCGCCAGTGACTTGGTACCTGTTGGCCAATAGAGTTTTTTCCAAATTAGCGGAATGGTATTGGTTAAGATAATGCCGCCAAATAAACAGGGAACAAAGATGGGTAGCTTTATGCCAAAACTTTCAATAAGTTGGTGTAAGTTAACGCCAATACCTATACCTATTGCGACCACTAACACCACACTATAAATATGATGCACAGTAATTTTTTCTTTTTCATCATCAAAGCCTACAGAAATATGCTCTGAAGAGGTAGACGCTAATTTATAGCGATTTATTAAAAAGCTAGCTATAGGTCCGCCACAGATACCGCCAAGCACTAGGCCAAAAGTAGCACAAGCTATGCCGATTTCCATCGCGTTGCTAATTCCAAAATCTTTGACGAAAGTAGGCGCCCATGCGATTGCAGTGCCATGGCCGCCACTTAACGAAACAGAGCTGCCTAACACGCCAACAGGTGTTGCTAAATCACTGACTAAGGTTACGCCTAGGCCAGTAAAGTTTTGGATGAATAAATAACATACGGCAATAATTAATAGAGTGACAAGTGCTTTACCGCCTTGTAGTAAGGTGCTGAAGCGGGCTGATAAACCGACACAGGTAAAGAAGACCACCAGTAATAAATCGCGCTGTCTGAGTGAGAAGTCGATACTATGATCGAAGATAAAATAAATAGCACTAAAAACTATAGAGGCGAGAATACCGCCAGTTACCGGCTCTGGTATGTTGTAGCGCTGTAAAAAAGCGACTTTTTGATTAAGGTAACGGCCTAAAAAAAGTACTAATACTGCGAGTATTAGTGTTTGCCTTGCATCTAGCTCCATCATGACCTATTTATCTAGTGAATTAAGTTTATTCTCTAGGCGAGTTAACTGCTCTTTTATTACTTCGTTTTGTTGCAATATTTCTTCGTTTTGCTTTCTTAATTCACGATTTTTAATGTTGGTATCTGCAAAACCAAATACTTTATTAGCAAATACGGCGCCAACGCCACCTAAAATGCCTACCCCTAAGATAAACATCAAGAACACCGCAATTCGACCAAGTAAGGTCACAGGGTAAACATCGCCAAAACCAATAGTGGTAGAAGACATCAGCATTAACCAGAAGGCATCAGCATAATTTTGTACCGGGGAATTTTCTGCTCCAAGCTCTGCTAAATAAGTGACATAGCCTAAACCAATATTGATAAAAGCAAACAGGGCAATTGATAATACACCTAATATACCGTAGTTATAGTTTTTTACGCCAAACTCATCAACCTTGTATAAGTTACTTTTTTCCATGGCGTTTTGCAGAATAATCATGCTGTTCTCGGGAATTTTATTAACATATTATGATGATATTACACTCTTGCTTAATAGAGAAGTATTGCTAATGAGCGAATACTGCTCTTTGTTCAAATGTGCTCGTTAGTTTTTTGGTAATTGCTGGCGCAATGCATTGACGACATTGGCGGGTGCAAATTTCGCTAAACGGTTAAGACATTGCTCTGCTTCAAAAGCAGCTCGTTTAACCTGCATTTCACATAAAGCATATAAGTGCTGTGGATCACCACTAAGCTGATAGGCTTTTTGCATATTGGTTTCGGCGGCTTTTGTTTGATTGCTTGCCAGTGCTAAAGCATAAACATAATAATAACGAGCATTATTTTGCGCCAATGCTGCTGCCGAGCCTAAAAAGTACTGGGCTTGCTTGATATCTTTGTCTCGGATATACGCTAGGCCTAAACTGTGCGGAATACTGCTGTCAGATGGACTCGCAGTGATCCCTAACTGTAGAGTTTCAATGGCTTTCTTTTCTTGCCCTTGCCGCTTATAAAGCTCAGCCATATTGACATATGCAGCCGCAAAATAAGGTTCAATCTGCATACTTTTTTGGTAGGCAGAAAGAGCTTCAGTTATTCTATTTTGATAGCCCAAGACGATGGCTTTGTTAGTATGGGCGTAACCACGGTCGGCGTTAAACGATTGAATAGCGAGGTAATCGTCTAGTGCAGGTTGAAGTTGGTTTTTCTGCTCTGTTGATAGCATTTCCCACAATGGTACCAATGCCATGGCAGCTTCAGATCGAACCGCTAAAATATCGTCAGTTAATAAAGGTGACAATATTCGCCACTTTTCTGCAGGTTGAATACTGGCAGCACCTTCAATAGCACCTCTTCGAATATTACTATCACTATGCTTAGCGCTGCGTGCAATGGCAATTAAGGTGTTGGTATCAGGATAATTAGTCATCCTTGTTAACGCAGAAGCTCTGATAATATCTGCATACTCATGAGATTGCGCAATTTTTGACAGGTGCTGAGCAATACCTTGATAACCAGTATCGGCTAGGGCAAATATCGGGGTAAATGGCTCACTTTTGGGTGCATGCTGCTTGTTAAACCATTTGCTGACATACTGATTACTCCAATCGCTGTCTTTTTCTTGATGACAAGATAAACAAGTATCTGGCGTTGCAAATTGATTAGCGAGACTTGGATTAGGTTTGTGCCAACCATGATCGCGTCTGCTGTCAATTTTCATATAAGTGGTTTCTGGCATATGGCAATTAACACATTGAGCACCTGCAGAATCCGCTTTATGTTGGTGATGACTTGGTTGCGCATACGTATCTGCTTGGTGACATTGTAAACAGACAGTCTCTTGCGGCATGGTTAACTTAGCGCTATGAGGATCATGGCAGTTACTACAGACCACGCCATTTTTTGCCATTTTAGATTGTAAAAAAGAACCATATACAAAGTTCTCATTGTAAACCTGACCATCGGCATAGTAATTATCATCGGTGATCAGTGATAATAAATAGCGCTCGCCAAAGTCATTTTTATCGATATGACTGTTATTACTTATCTGCGTTCTACGGCTATGACATTGTGCACATACCAGGGTTTGTTGGCTGTTATGAATAGCTTTTGGCTTTAAGGTGTTAATCCCAGGCTTTTGTAGCCACTGTGTCACTTGTTTTTTTAAGTTACGGCTAAAGCCTTTGTTGTCATATTTTTTAGCGGCTTTTGTCCAGTTGATATGTTCACTTGCCGGCCCGTGACATGCTTCACAACCGACATTAATTTCGCTAAAGGTGGTTTGGTAACTATTGGTTTTTTCATCAAAGTTTTTTTCAACATTGGTAGAGTGACAGTCGGCACACATGTAATTCCAGTTTTGCCCGGTGTTGGTCCAAAAAAACTCTTGGTGATTTTCAGTAAACTCTGGATAGAGATTAAACCAACGTTGACCGCCTTGCGCTTTAGTTCTTGAGTCCCAAGCAAAGGGAATTAATTGCACTCGGCCATCATCAAACTCCACCATATACTGCTGCAGTGGCTCAAAACCAAAAGTGTATTTAATTTGGTAGTCATTAAATTTACCCTTTGGACCGGCGATATTAACCCAGAACTCCTGCCCTTTTTTAAAGAACTTATTAAGCTTTGTGCCTTCTTTAACCGTGACATTATTGAAATTGGCTAAAACCGACTGCTCAGTGGCGTGTTTCATCGCCATATCATGATGAGAGCCCTGCCATGCAGAGAACTCTTGCTGGTGGCAACTTTGACATTGCTGTGAGCCAACAAAATCTTTGGTGTTGGCGCTAAACGATAGGAGACATAGTGCTATCAAGAGCTTGGAAAACAAAAGGGGAGAAAGAGTCATAGGCGTCACTTACAGGTGATATTGTCTGTTTATATCTACTCAGTGCCACCGCTATATTTAAGCAAGTGGTCGGGGATATTATTGATAAATAACAGGTAACTAATAATTTAGTCTTACCATAACAGTTTTTACACTAATTGAAAGCGAGTGCTAGAAATTTACAAAGCCGAGTTTAGCTTGCTTTTTTAGCGACTTTCTTCTTAAAGCTGCGTTTACCTCTTTTGGGTTTAAACGCCACTTTAGGTAGGTTTGCAAAAGATTGTTGGCTGGCACCATACACCATCTCTGTTACCGTACTTGTTAACGGCTGCATAAAGCTTAAGTAACTGGCACTCTTTTCACTAATTGCGCTCAGTGTCGCTTCCCATTGGGCGGTCATATCGGGCAAGGTTGCTATTTCTGGAAGGGCGTTAATCAAAGCAATACCCACCTCTGTTGCAGTGATTGCTTTGCCTTGGCGCTGTAAAAAACCACGTTTAAATAGCAAATCAATAATGCCTGCTCGTGTGGCATCGGTACCTAAACCATCGGTGTCTTTTAGTACTTTTTTAATAGCGGCATCATTTACATAACGGGCAATGCCTGTCATCGCCGCGAGTAAAGTGGCATCGGTAAATGACTGAGGCGGTGAGGTATGCTTTTCAACTAATTCACCTTGCTGGCAATGTAATAATTGCCCTTGCTCTACTATCGGCAGGGTTTGTTCTTGTTCATCATTTTGCTGAGAATTATTTGTCTTACTCTTGCTGCTTTTAGGGAATAACACTTTCCAACCAAGCTGTTTCTCAGTTTTGGCTTGAGTGACAAAATTTCCCCCGGCAATTATCAAGGAAAGCTTGGTTTGCTGATAAATATAAGCGGGATAAAACTGCACTAAATATTGCCTAACAATCAACAAATAAATGTTTTTCTCGAAAGTATTTAAATTAAGTTTTTCAGGGGATTTCTCGGTTGGAATTATCGCATGGTGCGCAGTTATTTTTTTATCGTTCCAGGCTTTACTTACCAGTGATTGATTTGCATCTTGAGCAGGTTTATTACAAGGCAGGGAAGTGCCTGCAAGCATGTTGATAATGCCAGAAGCTTGCTTAAGTTGTTCTTTAGGTAAATAACGACAATCAGAACGCGGGTAAGTAATTAACTTATGTTTTTCATATAAAGACTGGCAAACATCAAGCACCAGTTTAGCATTCATAGAAAACTGCTTAGCAGCACTAATTTGCAACTGAGATAAATTAAAAGGTAATGGTGCCGCTTGCTGCTTTTCATTATTTTCAATACGACTAACCGTAGCAGGCTGGTTGTCAATACGTTTAACGACGTTTTCAGCTAAGGCTTTGACTAAAACTCGACCTTCTTCATCACAATAAGGTTTACAGTTTTCACTGGGTTGCCACTTTGCGATAAAACTTGTTGCTTCACCTGCTTGCAAACTGATATGTGCGTGCACTTGATAAAAAGGTTTACTGATAAAGTTAGCAATTTCTTGCTCTCGCCTCACAACTAATCCCAGCAATGGCGTTTGTACTCGCCCCACCGACAGTACCGAATTATAACCGGTTTTTTGTCCTTGCAGGGTATAGGCGCGTGTCAGGTTTATACCGTACAGCCAATCAGCGCGAGAGCGGGCGAGGGCTGAAATTGATAGCGGCATAAAGTCACTATTATTTTTTAGTGAATTAAGTGCTCGCTTTACTGCAGGTAAATTTAAATCACTAATTAATAAGCGTTTGATGTTTGCTTTTTTAGTCTTGCTGACTTTTAGGAAATCAATGACTTCATCAACCAGTAACTGCCCTTCACGGTCAGGATCGCCAGCATGGATAATTTCAGTGGCCTGTTTAACTAATCTTCTTAATACCGTGAGCTGTGAACGGGTTCGACTAATAGGTTTTAATTGCCACTGTTCTGGCACGATAGGTAAGGTGTCCATGCGCCACTTTTTCAAATCGGCATGGTAATCTTCAGGATCGGCTTGCGCTAAAATATGACCAATACACCAGCTAACCATATCGCCATTGGCAAGTTCGATATGAGTTTTGTGGTTTTTTTGCGGCTTTGGTAGTGCGGCAGCAATTGCACGTCCCAAGCTTGGTTTTTCAGCAATGTAGAGTTTCAAAGATATTAGCGCGTTTTGAGCAGTGTGATGTGTTTGATTATAGTACTTGTACTGTTTGTATGTACAGCTTTGTTTTGAAGGTTTATATTGTTAAACGTTTAGATGAAAAAAAACCGCTCGAGATGAGCGGTTTTTATTTAATTACTCATTTGCTTAATGATTAGAAATCATAACGCATAGATAGTTTCACGTAACGTGGAGTTTGGAAGTCATTTGCATAGCCAAATCTAGGGTTGTTAGTACCACTATCAAACTCAGATTGCTCATCAATGCCTTCTACACCATCAAAGTTGAATACATTAAATACATTCAGTTTGAAGGTTAATAAACCTGCTGTATCCATGTCAACTTTATAAGTCATGTTCAAATCAAGGTTATAAACCCAGTCAGTTGTACCTAAAGAGCCACGATCAGTTGCTACGCCATCATTGTAGAAAGATGCTGCACCGTACCAGTCACGTCCGTAACAAGCACCATCAATAGCAATAGCGGTTGGACAGTAGCCATCATCTTCAGGGTGTACGCCAAAGGCACTCTTTGGCTTACCAGATTTAACCCAGAAGTTGTAACCTACACTGAAGTCTTCAGTAACTGAATAAATACCGTAAGATTTAATGTTATGACGTCTATCATTTGGTAAGTCACCGTAACCATTATCCATCAATTCAGGGTAATCAAATGATGTTGTCCAACCTGGATCAGCCTGTCCATTGTCTGAACGTACTAAACCTTCAGTGTTACCGTAAGAGTGTGACCAAGTGTATGAACCAGCAATGAAGAAGTCTTCAGTGATATAACCCGAAAAGTTAAACTCAGCTGCATAATATTGACGCTTAGCTTCAGGGAAACCTAGCAATTCAGAACCAACAGTTACTGACTCCTTTGTTCCATCACCGTCAACATCGTAATTCATAGTAACGGCACGACCAGGGTTAGTTAGCGTTGGGAACCAACCTCCTACCAAATAATCTTCCATATTTGGATCATCAGCGTAATTCTCCTTGATCCAAGCATTCATGCCGTAGTTGAATGAAATATCTTCAATTGATGATTTCAATTCACGAGACACTAAACGAACACCAGCAGCCCAATCTTCGTTAATTTGTTGCTCGTAACCTAAAACAATTTCATCTGAATACATTGACTCAGCTTGATTGTTAAACAACTGATCTGCGTCAGGAACAGTACCATCAGCAACTTCGTTATAACCAATTTGCTCACCTAATTGCGGTGAACCGTCTGCATTGACACCATCTAAGCGGTAGAATGTGTGATTATCATATGCAGCTGAAGCCATACGTACGTTAGTATTCGGTGACACAGGCTGGAAGTAACGGCCTACTGAACCATAAAGTTTACTTTCTCCGTCACCTAAAAGGTCATATGAGAAACCAAGACGAGGGGCTATTTGATTTTCTAGCTCAACATATTTCTCACCTGAGCCAGTTGTATTACTAAAGTTACTTACACGAACACCTAAGTTAACAGATAAAGCATCATTAACTTGCCAAGTATCAGTGATATAAATTGCATCTGATTGATTTTCAGTTTCACTGGCTTTACCCCATTTACGTAAATCAGTGTAATCTTCACCCGCTAAAATAGGTAAACCTGCTGCACCATCTTCACCGGCCGTGTGGTATTCATACCAACCGTCACCATGAGGCGTGTAATAATCTGAAATCTCTAATGTTTCATGATCGTAACCAAAACGTAAAGTATGGTCGCCAATGACGTAATCAAAATCTATACGGTAAACCGTACGAACGTCTTTAGTTGAAGAGTCACCGTAACCTACCCAGTCGCCTAGTGGCTCATAAAAACCACTACGGTAATCTTCATAAGTTGACATGTCAGGGGTACCTGAAGGTACACCAGTTTCATTAGTTACAGAGCCGTACATAGCTGACATAGAAAGATCATCAGTAAGGTAGCCAGTGTATTGAACGTTCCAAACTAGGCCACCCTCTTTACCTTCAGAAATACCCGGGGCATCACTTCGATCATACTCACCATCAGTTTTACGCCAGCTATTATTGGTAAAGGTAGTACTGTTATCAAATGCCATAACACCAATAGAGTGATCTTCATTGATTTCCCAATCCAACTTGGTAAACCACATATCACGCTCAGATTCAAACTCATTATAACTAGTGTCACCGTCACCACTACCTTCTGTGCGATATGGATTATATAAACCGTAGAAGAATAAAGTATCTTCAATGATTGCACCACTAGCCCATAAATTTACTTCTTTTTCATCATAGGTGTTTGAGTCATCTTTAACTAAAGTTAAATCGTTATTATAGTAGGGATATGGTTCACGTAATGAATCAGGATCTACTTCGACTTTGCCACCAAAGTGCCAGTCGTTGCCACCAGACTTTGATGCTAAATTAATTACACCACCAATGAATCGACCATACTCTGGAGATACACCACCGGTAATCACTTCAGTTTGTTGAATAGCTTCCCATGGTAATTCAATGTCGCCCATACCTTTACGCACATCAGTAATGTTTAAGCCGTTTAGCATATAGCCGTTTTCTGCTACAGATGAACCACCAATCGCTACACCACCAAATGCACTATCACCACCTACTACGCCAGGAGCAAGCATTGCAATAGCAGAAGAATCAAGCTCAACTGGTAAAAGATTCAAACGTTCAGTGGAGATAACTTGAGATGTTTGCGTTGTCGTTGTATCTACAACACTGATTCGTGCGCCGCTAACTTCGATACGTTCAACTGAACCTTCTTCAACTAAAGTTGCATCGAATACTAAGCCTCCAACTGTGATGTCGACATTTTGTTCGCTTACTGTACCGTAACCCTCTTTAGTTACCGTTACAGTGTACTTACCAATTGGTAACCCTTTTAGTGAAAAGCTACCGTTTGCTTTGGTATCTACAGTTCTTACGATACCTTTGCTCTCATGTTTAATAGTAACTGTTACGTTACCCATGTCTTGGCCTTGAACTGACTCAATATGACCTTTTAATGTACCTCGACCATCTGTTGCAGCCATTGCGCTTGGCATTGACAACATTAATGCTGTACCTACAGCAATAGCAGCAAGTGATTTGCGTGCCTTAAAGCTTGATGTAATCATTTTGTTATACCTGTGTTTGTTTCATTTTGTTTTTTATAGTGTTTTGTTTTTAGTCCCTAGTCTGACCTAACTCCCGTGTACCCCTTTACTGGTCAGATAGTCTGTGTCTTTTAAGCGAACACACATTAAGTACGAATACATTTATATACGTTATATTGTATATTATCTACAGTTTTTTACGGTATTTGTATTATAAATAGGACATAGGTAACTCTACAAAATAACGCGGTATTAACAAAAGTGCAGTAAAATTGCACGCTAGCGCTAAATTGATACGAGTACGAAGATTTTCGGACTTTGTTAAGAATATAATGTTATTAGCTTAGGTTTTTTTTGAATATAATGCTGGTTTTAGTTGTTATTCGAAATATAATGCGGAATTGCTGACGTGCTTATTTTAATATGCTGTTGAGGTTTAGCTTGTGTTTTTCAGATAACTTATCAAGTTGGAATAATGAATGGCTAGACAAATTACTGGCGGTTTTGACTGTAGTTAACTCTTTTATAATTAAGTACTAAGTAAGTACCAAATAAAATAGCAAGGGAAGAGGCTATTACTCTTATTGTGATAATTTCATCTAAAAGTAGTGCACCTAAAAAAGTCACTATTACAGGGACAGACAATTGAATGATTGCTGCATGATTGACTTTAAGTTGCGGCAGTACACTGTACCAAATAATATAACCTAGCCCTGAAGTGACAATGCCTGATAACAAAGCATAAGCAATGCCAAACGCATCTAAATTTATTGTATGGTTTGAGCTTATGCTTAAGCTGAGCCAAAGTATAAGTGCCATTGGCGCGGATTTTATGAAATTCCCTGCAGTTGAAGCATAAGGGTTATTAGCACCTCGACCTTGTAAAGTATACATCCCCCAAGCTATGCCTGAGATACACATTAATAACGCACCTAAAAGTGGCGGTGCCGTTATGCCTGGTAGCATCAATATCGCTAAGCCTATTAATGCCAAAATAAACCCCAATCCTTGTATATTGTTGAGGCGCTCACCTGCTCGGTAACCGGCAATTGTCATCGTTACTTGCACAGAGCCAAACAGTAATAATGCTCCTGTACCCGCGGCAATCATGCCATAACCGTAAGTGAAGCTAACGGCGTAAATGAACAAAGCCAGTGCTGCTAACCAACTACCCTTTTGCCATCCTGACTTATCTTGCTTGAATAGTAAAAAAAGCCATAAAAACAATGCCCCAGAAACAAGCCTAAGCATAATGAAACTTGCTTCATCAATGTTGGTATTTTCAAGGGCGAAGCGTGTAATTATTGAATTGGCAGCAAAGGCAAGTAAAGAAAGAAGTGTTAGTAGAGCAATGCGCATCTTAGTCATATTTTATTTTATCCATTACTAAGGCGCAAAGTTTGCTGGAAAAGCAGGGGTTTTAAGGGGCAACAAGCTGCCCCTTGATTACTAATATTAGACCATATCGTCAAAAGGGTTTTGACTTGGTAAGGCAATACTATTTTTAAATTCGGCAAAGCTAAGGCTATCTTTGGTTATTTCAATATCAGCTTCGTTAAGTAACCCTTCGCCAAACTTGTAAATTAGATCAAATTGCCCATTATTGGCATTATCGCGATAAACCTGTTGAGCTTGTTCTACTTCAACTAACTTGGTTTGATAAGTCTGCATTGCTTCAGCGCCATAACGCTTTTCCATCATGGCTAAGCTGACTTTAGGTGAAAAAACAGTGGCAGTCGCATTGTTGCCACCAAAGCCTTTTGAATTGATAAAAGCAATATCCATGTCCGGACAATTCCTGTGATCGGTAGTGATATGTAAATGTTCATCATGAACATCGGCAGCAACTTCATCAATGGTGGTAATACCTGGCATTATATTGTCACTAAATACACCTAAAGCCATGGCCATTTGATCGCCACTTGCAGCGCCTAAAGTATGCCCAACATAAGCTTTGGGTGCGGCTACTGGCCAGTTACTAATATTAAAACTCTCTGCAACTTTATGATAAATAAGTGATTCAGTTACTCGGTTTTGTGGGGTACTGGAACCATGAGCTAAGATAAAACTACGCTCCTGTAGTGCTTCTTTACCTAGAACCTGCTCTGCCAAGGCAACAGATTTAGCCATAGTAATGTAATTACCAGGTCCTGGCGCTGTAATTGATTTTTTAAAACCATCGGCGTTAATAAAAACATCAGCAACTGAACCAAGTACTTTAGCACCCATTTCAAGAGCAAGTTTATCGTCCATTAATACAACAAACTGTGCACCTTCACCCATAGTGAAACCACAGTTTTTACCAAACGGTCTACTAGTGCGACGATGATCGGCAGTATCAGTGCCATCTAATTTTTTAAGACCTTCTTCATTTGCTAGCGCGCTCATATTACCAAAGCCTTCAATCATCTCAGGAGTGATTGCCGCTTCCGTACTGCCGACAATAGCAACGCGAACTCGACCTGCTTCCATATCATGAACAGCAGCACGTAAGTTATAAAGGAAAGTTGCACAGGCACCAGAACTGGTAAAAGTAGTACCAACATTACCTGTGACGTAAGCGTTGATAAAATCAGTCGACATGGTGTTTAAGCCAAGGGCTAATTGTTTGGTGCTAACACGAGAGCCAGTTAAGCGGCTACGAATTAAGCCACCAAAACCTTCATCATTCATTTGTCCAGCAATTGAAGCTGAATAGGTGCCTACTTCATCAGGGCTAATGTTATCTAAGATACTATCCCACTCAATGCCGGTTGAGCGAATAGCATCTGTTGCGGCAAAGATAGTTGCCTGTAAACCACGCGGTTGATAGCGACTGTTATATAGCTTTGCTGGTTCAAACCCTGTTGGAAATTGACCCGCAGCTTTTATCGGGTTATCACGGTAAGCATCATGCGTAATAGTTAGCTCTTCAGGTATTTCAACTGAGACTCTTTTATCACCTAGATCGGTAACGATCCATGAACTTGGTACCGGCTGAGGCAGCTCTTTAGCACGCAACTCAAAGGTAATATGCTTGTCAGTTGGGCTAATATTCATTTTCTGATGCCAATGAGTAGCATCTGGATCGAAATGATTCTTCTCGATTTTACGAATTAAAGTGCCGGCCAATATTTGTTGACCTAGTTTGCTTTCAATATCTGCTGCAGCAATTACTTCATCATTAGCGTCAACCAATACACCGTCTTTATTTGATACCAGTTTCATTAAACTTGCTAAGCCAACGAATGTTTCTTCTCGTGCTTGAGCGTTTAATTTATCGATGACAATACGGCGAAAGCCTTGGTGAAAAGAAGTACGTCCTGCAGCATTGATACCGCCCATGCCAATAATTAAAGGTAAACGTGTCATGTTAGTGGCCTACTAAAAATAGTGTAAATAATTGCAAAATAGTTATTTTGCATTTGATGGTAACTATTTTAGGGAGTAATGAAAAAAATAATAAGCATAAACAGCCCTATGTTGTGTCATAATGGCCAGATTGTTGTGTGAGGATGACTAATGCCGCAAAAAGTACATAAAAGTTCAGCGCTCAATGTCAATTTGTTGATTTACCCACATGTATTGGCAACAGGGGTTACTTTGCCGGTAGAAATGCTACTTGCTGGTGAAGCTTTTGCTCGTCGTTATGATAAGTCGGTGATGAAACTAAATACCCAGTTTTTAAGTGAGTCGACAGCAAAGGTTAAGTCCAGAGCTGGCATTACTATGGTTGCTGATATTACCCTCGAAAATGATAGCGGTAATCTGCCTGCTGCCGCTGATATTATTATTGTTCCAAGTTTATGGCGTAATCCTCGTCCTGTGCTTAAAAGTCATGCCAAACTTGTTGCTTGGTTGAAGCAGTGTTGGTTGCAAGGCAGCACATTAATAGGTGTTGGTACAGGGGTATGCTTTTTGGCAGAATCTGGCTTGTTAGATAATCACTCTGCGACTACACATTGGCATTATGTTGATCAATTTAAGCGAGATTACCCGCAGGTTGATTTAAAGCCCGACTTTTTTATTACTCAATCAGAACGTATATATTGTGCAGCAAGTTTGAACGCCTTGGCGGATATTATTGTTCACTTAATTGCTCAGCATTATGGCAAGGCGGCGGCGCAAAATGTTGAGCGAAATTTCTCCCATGAAATCCGAAAACCTTATGAAGAGCAACGTTATTTGGAAGGGGCGGGTGACAGGCATGCAGATGAATTAATTGCAGAAATTCAATTTTGGCTTCGTACTCATTTAAATACCGAGTTAACATTGACAGAAATTGCAGAGCAGTTTGGCATGAGTCAGCGTTCTTTTACCCGACGATTTAAAGCGGCAACAGGGGTAAGAGCAACGCAATATTGGCAGCAATTACGTATAGAAACGGCAAAAGAGCTGTTAGCATCAAGTAATCTAACCATTCAAGAGATTGCCGATCAGGTCGGTTATCAAGATCAAGGGCATTTAACTCGGCTTTTTAAGCAAGATTTGAACTTAACGCCAAAATCTTACCGGGCTATGGTGCGGAAGAAATTGTTTAGCTAACTTGAGCATATAGTTGTCAATTGGAAGATGATATGTCAATAAGACGCATTTTACCTAATATAGCTATACATAGTACCTTTAAGCAAAAAAGCAGCAAAAACTTGTCAGTCGCTATAACGTACGGCAGAATAGCGCTATAAATTTTATTATTTGAGAAAAACATGAGCGAAAAACTATCAACAGCACTCTCTATTGCAGAGAAACAAATAAGCCAAATGTTAACCATGCAAGATGCGATGAATAGTCGCGTTAGTGACACATGGCGGGCAAATGGCTACGAATGGTATCGCGCCATTTGGGTAGAATGTGCTGAGATGCTAGATCACCATGGCTGGAAGTGGTGGAAACATCAAGAAATTGACATTGCTCAAGTACAGTTAGAGTTAGTAGATATTTTTCATTTTGGTTTGAGTTTACGCTTATTGTCTACCGATAGTGCCGAATTAATTGCTACCGATCTTGCTAAAGAGCTACACCAAGGTACAGGTGAAAGTGACTTTAAATTAGCATTAGAAAACTTAGCATCGGCTGCCGTGTCAAATAAAGCTTTTGATGCTAAAGCGCTTGCTGATTGTATGTCGCTAATGAATATGGATCTTGATGAGTTATTCCGTCAATACGTTGGTAAAAATACCTTAAATTTCTTCCGTCAAGATCATGGCTATAAAGATGGTAGCTATATTAAAGAGTGGCATGGTGAAGAAGATAATGAAGTGTTAGCAAAACTTGTTAATACTCTAGACGCTGGTGCGGATGATTTTCAGCAGCAGTTATATAAAGCATTAGAAGCAAAATACCCAAAGTAAACCCTAATTATAACTAACTAATAGCTTTGCTATATAAGTACTACTATATAGTGGTACTTATACCCGTTACCATTCAAAGTGCTCGATTTCAGTGGGAATTAAAATGCCTTTAG
>OLII01000094.1_pt1 | contig 31805 bp, 24 predicted proteins | sample 1609481 | NCBI WGS metagenome assembly OLII01 (sample SAMN05416859, study PRJEB24817) | seawater metagenome | isolation source: Sea water | place: Canada:Atlantic | collected 2013-11 | reverse complement strand
TGAGAAACGCTATTTCCTGAGCTTGGAGAGTGTCTAGAAAACCAGGGGCGATTCAACCATTGGCCGGAGGCGAATGCCGATGGTAGTTTTCTGCTGCGGGCTCAAAGTTGCAAGCAAGACATCGATCATTCTCAGTTGAGGCGCTTCGAGCAGAACATCTATTTTTCCAGCGGCAGCATCATTGAAAAGCTGAATAATTGCGGAGGTTACGTTGGCCTCGTTAGTGATCGAAATTTCACGCGCCGCGATACATTCAAGCACCTTAATTTGCTGTAGTGCTGCCGACTGGATGAGTGAATACCAATCATCCTCAGTGCGTTCCCCGGAGGCCAAGTTGTCAATTGCTGACTTTCTAAATTTAGGCAGAAGAGTTTCTTCCGGATCGAAGACCATATTAACCAGAGTCTGATCGGCTTCTGTAATCTTTTTACCGGCTGGTTCAAGCCTGATGTCCCACCCATTTAGCCACTTGAGAACGTCCGTAGGCCCAAACTCCCCATCAGTTATACTGTCTACCAGAGCGCCGAAATTCTGGACAACCCATCCGTGGTCGAGGGAGAAAATCTGATCGTGCTGGATAAGATTTTTTAAGTACGGAACGATTTGTGCGCCGCCCTCTTCTGTATCAAAGATGGCAATGATCATCTTAGAAGTCAGCGTAGCACGTCCGAGGGCATTAAAGACCTCATCACTCAGCACGTCCTCCAAGTCTGTGATTTTGGCGAAAGCGGCAGCGTCTCCCTCACGAATGCAGAGGATCGCAGCGACTGAGCTGACCAACATAGTATCGTCGGCGGCCATCAGGGCTTGGAGTGCCGCTATGCTGGAGGGATCTACTTTCTCGGCCAATGCCAATCCGAGAAGCGCATTCTCTTGGTTACTATCGTTCGAACAAATTTTAAGAAGGGAAGCAACATCAGTAGCTTCAATTCCCTTAGCGATCCCGGTGCGAAGTTTTTTGCGACCATATACCCAATTCAGAGCCGCCTTGAGCGCAGAGTCCGGCAACGGCGTTAGGTCTAGAGTGTGCGCGTCACAGGATGCTAACTGACGATTGGCACCTTCCAGACCAGCATCTGTTAGCAAAAAATCGTCAGGTCGAATGACCTTGAGATCTTTCATAGCGGGTAGCAAGTGCATTACCACCGAGGCACTCGCGGCTTTGTACTCCTCGGATTTCAACCCCATAGCATTGAGATATTGGTCATATTCTGCTAGCGAATGACCAACCTCATCGATAGTGTCAGCATCGTATGGCGCTGAAACCGCTTGGGAGATAACTTCATGCAGTGAGGCCCCATGCGGCTTTATTAGTGACGAGTTGAACCCTAGATCCGAGCAATACTTAAGAGCATCGTAGAATTGCTGATCAGTACCATGCTTGGCATTTGAGATCGGTAACCTGGCCACATTCAACGCTTCGATCATGTCCTGAACCCAATCGCCACCATGTTTTTCGTGTGCGGTATGGATGGTTGGCAGGAACGCGGCCAATGGATTGAGCTTGGCCAATAGGCGCTTGAACGCATCGCTGAAACCGAATAGAGATGCGAGCTCAAACAGTCGCTCGCTGTCCCTCTCTTCCATAGCCTTGGCTAGCGGATCGTCTAACAACTCCGCGATGGCGATCTCGCTGGAGGTGAGAAAATGGATTTGGAGAAGCTGAATCTCCCATCCTTTCTCCATGTTCTCTCCCAACACCGAACTCAACAGCACTTTCGTTTCAGCAACACTTGTTGCAGCCGGTTTCCCAACTTCCTTTTCGTACTCCGGACTGAAGCCATTAACCCGAAGGATTTCATCCAGCGGATAGTCGTTGTACTTACAGAGAAGCAGGTGAGCAGCGATACTAAGCAAACTCGGCCCATCACCGACCACCAATGATGTTGTCGCGATGTCGTTGATGAATTTTTTCTGCAGGCGAGGCGTGACTAGGCCGTTCAACATCGGAGTATGGCGCTGGAGAAGGAACGCACAGTGTTCAACGACATCGGCGTAAGCACCTTGGAAGCTATGCGTCCACAGTTGGCGAAAGCCGCCTTTCCATCCAGAGGCAATCACTGGAGGGGCACGAAAAATAACTGGAAATTTCTTGGCAATGAAGTCTTTCGCGTCATATTGACGATCGCCATCAGCCTTCAAATATGTCGCCACTTTGGTAGAGCAAAAGGGTACGACGACCGTGAGGTTCGCTGCTGAGGCGACCGAAGTAAAGATCTCAAGGTCACTCCACACAGCCCTCAAGCTGTCTTTGGGCAACCGATCTAGATTATCTAGGATGACAACATACTGATAAGCAGATACCACCGACAACTGTTCGCTCAGCGTGCGCTTTAGATCCAGCGGCGTGACCTCTTTCGCTACCTCAATTTTTTCATTGATGTAGTCATCGCTAGATCCTTTGAATAAGCTAAGCAGACTCCATTTCCGCCCCCCCTCATTAACCTTCCGGTGAGCCATCTTTGCGCCCAGCAGCACCAGCATGGGACTGATGAAGGACAATGTGTGTACGGCGTAGAGCCAAAACTCTGCCGTTTCCTTCCCGCGAAATAGGACGGAAAGCTCGCGAAATGATGTTGCTGAGAAGAATAGACTTGTTAGAAGCGCCATGGCCCAAGCGCTGACCCTACTTGTTGTCTTTTTTCGATAGGTGAACAGCCTACCTAGCGCCTTGTCTCGGGCACAACGCAGCGCCTCAGCATTTGCTTTGTTTGGAGCATCCTTGAGCAAAACATCCGTGAAAAGCTCGATAAAATTGCTCTTTATCGATCCCTGATAATTCTGCTCACAGTCGAAAAACCAGACGCGGCTCGACGGCTCCGATACCATCAATTTCTGACCAAGCATGTTGAGAATGGTGCTCTTCCCGGAGCCAAATTCTCCATCAAGGCCAATGACCTTGGACGCGGCGGGGCTTGGTATATAGCGATGCATCGCATCCGCCACCTTTTCATGACTCCCCCCAGGAAACACGTCTTGGTTAGCAGGCTGCTCTGTATGAAAGTTTATCAAGGGTGAAGTCCGTTTCGTTGAGGTAGAGGACATGGGGTGGTTACAACGAGTGAGCCATCCGTAGGATAACGCAGCTACTGTAGTGGTCAACTGATCCAGGATTACGAAACAAACGCTCCATCGGGGCGTTGTCATGGCAGTTTCCTCGCCGGCTCATGCTCTAAGCGATAGTGCCACAGGCGTTGGTGGAAAGCCCGGCTGCCATATTGGCTGCCCTGATCGCTGTGAAATCAAACATTCTGTGGGCAACCCCGCTGCTCGTATGCCATGTAAAGCGCACGCGCACAGCTAGCCTGGATAGGACTGGGTTCATGTTTCTCGTTGTAGGCATAAGCCATGGAGTTGGCAGCGGTCTTGTTACTCGATGAAACAGGCGCCCCGCCATTTGGCTGCAACGTCGTGTGAGAAACACGGCCAACGTGCCAGAGCTGGGCGAATATCTTGCCGCCCTCTTCGTGAACTGCCTGTGTCACGTGCTTCCATCCCTCAACCTGTTCTTGGTTGTACAGCCAGGATTAAGTAGTAAAGGGCAGTCAGATCGTCAGGAATATCGTTCAATGCTCGATCACGCGTCATGGGTGCCATCACGACACGATTTCTCAACGTTAAACCGGCAAGCGTATTGGGACAAAAAAAGAATACTCATAAAGGTCTCTGAAGTTGAGCGCCTCGAAGCGCCGAAAAAAGCCAATATACCTGGTCTTTTTTTTCCAATAATCGCTATAAAATTCCAAACATTATGGAATTACATTCAAAAGTTATGGCTGCATGCGCCCCACATGGAGGCGCGTTGTAAAGCGTTACAGTGGTCGGCCCGCAAACCTACCCTGGGCGCCGGCATCAACACGGCCCCGCTGCTTGGGGATCTTCGTGCGTGATAGCGAACACCGAGCCCAAAGCGCAGCTACAGGTGGAAATGCCCCGCAGCCTCGGGCTGATAGAGCACCTTCCGGATCTCGATCCGGCGGGTTCGATCAGCGATTCGCCAGTCGATGGCGTCCCCCTCCTGATAGCCGAGGATGGCGGCGCCGATGTCGGAACACACCGAATGCTTGCCGGTGCTGCTGTCCGCGTCTTCGGGGTAGACCAACGCCACTTCGATCTCCTCGTCGTCCAGCTGCAACAAGGCCCTGGAGTTCATCGTGACGACATTGCGCGCCACCTGCTGCGGCTTCACGACGATGGCCCGCTCGAGCTCATGCTCGAGTTCAACCACGGTCGGGCCTTCCTCTAGCGCGATCAGGCCCTCGAGCCTGGCCTTGTCGATTTCTGTGATGTAGATCCCGGTGGAGTCGCCCACTGCACCTTCGCGCAAGAACGTGAGGTAGCGCCCCATCGTCATGGCAAATGACTTCAATGTCGGCGTTTCGCTCTCCAGCACAAAGCCGCTGCGTACAAAGGCTTTCAGCGAGCGCGTGTTGTCCGGGTGGATCTTGGCGATGAGCTTCTTGGCCCGCATGTCGAGGAAGGCCAGTTTCATACCTTCGCGAATCGTACGGGCGCCAAGGTTTCGGCCCCACTTGTCGCTGTCTCCGATGACCAGGACGATCTCGCAGTTGGAGCCAGTCTTGACGAGGCGGACAAAGCCGACGGGGGCGTCATGCCGGTCATAGGCCATGAAGAATCGGCCGCCCCGATTGAATAGATGGGTCAGGATCGGCAATTGAGTCCGATCGATGGCTTGTTCGATGGAGCGAGAAACATCACGCGAATCACTCAGATAGCAGGTAACACGTTCGTCTTCCAACCAGTCCATCAACGTCAGCGCATGTGCCCGGGTAATTTCAGGGCACAGCGAAATGAAAGGCCTGTTCATCTTCACCACACTTGATATGCAAAGGATGAAAGCCCTTCATGGCGATTGCCATGACGGTTCTTTCGGCAACCGGCCATCTTAAGACATAACGCCAGAATGGCGAACAGGTTGCGCACTTTCCTCCCCCCCACACCGCCTGCGTCCGAACGTCGCAGCAAAGTGACTTGGCAAATGCCGCGCAATGCTTAAAATCTCGCCTCCTTTTCTACAGTCTGCAGGTGGCATCGCCCTGCCCTGGCTGGCCCTTTCCTGCCGTTCGATACATCGCGCGTACTGCCCGAAGGCGCCGTGCAGCAGGTCACTCGAGGTTTTTATGTCTCCGCGTTTGCTGGCCATGGCGCTGGCGCCCCTGCTGGGCCTGTTCATCATCGCCCTGGGCAATGGTGCCTTGTCGTCCTTGACCACATTGCGCCTGGGCGAAGCCGGGGAATCGGCCACGATGATCGGTATCGTCGCCTCGGCCTACTTCATCGGCCTTACGCTAGGCGCCCTGTTCAACGACCGGCTGATCCTGCGGATCGGCCATATCCGTGCCTACAGCAGCTTCGCCTCGCTGATTGGCGTCACCATCCTGCTGCAGGGCATGTTCTATGACACCTGGGGCTGGTTCGTGCTGCGCCTGATCAACGGCTGGGCCACCGTCGGCGTGTTTCTGGTCATTGAAAGCTGGCTGCTGCTGGCCGGTGACGCAAAGATCCGCGGGCGCCTGCTAGCGCTCTACATGATCGCCCTGTACGGCGCTGGCGTGCTGGGCCAGGCAACCCTGGGCGAGATCACCGGTTGGGGCGACACGGCGCCATTCATGGTCGCCGGCATGCTCGCGTCCTTGTCGGTGCTGCCGATCGTGATCCTGCCGCGGGTGTCGCCGCTGCTCGACCAGGTCGAGCCGCTCAAACCACGACAGCTGCTGGGGGTGACGCCTACCGGTTTGGTGGGGTGCTTTGGCTCAGGGGTGGCCATTGCCGCCGTGTATTCGTTGCTTCCGCTGTACCTGCAGCGTATCGGCCACGATATCGGCGAAGTCGGCAGCCTGATGGCCTGGACGATTCTCGGGGCAATGCTGCTGCAGTATCCCGTAGGGCGCTGGTCCGACCGCAGGGACCGCCTGGAAGTACTGACCGTGCTTGCGGCGGTATGCAGCGTGCTTTCGCTGGCCGTGGTACTGCTGCCGCTGTCCGCGACGCTGCTGGCCGCACTGCTGTTCCTGCTGGGCGGCGGCGTGTTCGCGCTCTACCCGGTAGCGGTCAGCCATGCAGCAGACCGCGCGTCGCCCGAGGCGCTGGTACCCATGATTCAGGGCCTGCTGCTGATCAACTCGCTGGGCTCTGCCATGAGCCCGCTGATGATCTCGCCGGTCATGACATCGCTGGGCGAAAACGGGCTGTTCTGGGCCTTCGCGGTGGTCAACCTGAGCATGGTGACGTTTTTCGTCTGGCGTCGCGGCAAGCGCCCGGTACCGGTCAATCCTGCGCCGTTCACGGCCTCGGCAACCTTTTCGCCTACCGGTGCCGAGTTGCGCCTGACAGAAGACCTGATGCAGGCCGTGCAGGATCACCCGCCGATGCCCGATGCGGTCAACGGCCAGGCCGCCCCCAAGCCCGCGACACACTGCGAGCCTGGTTGAAAGAGGCTACAGTGGAGCGTCCCGAGACCCCGAACGCGTTGATCGAGCGTTCACCTTGGGTCGAGAGGCACTGCTTCAGCAGTCGACAGCCTCTTGCGCAACTCGCAATCTGCTCGAAACTGCCGGAGGACGCATGAACCGTTTCAATCCACGAAAGCTTGGGCTGTCAAAGTGGACCGCCTGCCAGCCGGTCAACCGTGAAAAGCACTTCCTGGTCACCGAGTTGATTTGCGATGAGCACGGCACACCCCTGCAGATCGAACTGCAGGCCGTGTACAGCGGGCGAAAACAACTGCTCGACTGGCAGGAACTCAGGGATAGCCAGCGCTGGAAAATCGGATGGTGCTGAACGGCACATTCTGGGTATGGGACGATCAACCGATCGCCTTGTGAATCCTTTGACTGGCAGCATGGATCTCGCAAACCAGTTGCCTCACCGCCTCCTCAACCGTGCCTTCATTACGGCACAGCACCCACCCGTTATCCGCAACCGCCTGCTCGAATGCCTGCGTGGCAGCAACCTGCTCCTCCAGGCTGAACATCACGGTACTGCCCAGCCCTCGGGTTCTGGCCGCCGCCCTCGCCCACGAAATCTGCGGGCTGGTAACCACCCCTACGTGCAGGTCCGGCACACTCACCTCGCGCTCGAGGTTCAACCGCAGAATCTCGGCAAACGGCACTATCCGGCGAAACGCCGCATCCGATGGATACCAGCGGTCGATCAGGATGATGCTGTTGGGCGGCTGCCTGGTCAGCACCTGGCGGGAAATCCAGGCCCGGCTCTCGGCAAGGCGTTCGCAAACCGCCCACTCCAGCGACCGGCTGGGGTTTCTGACCAGTGCGTTGACGAGCGCCATCGTCTCGCCCCGGCCGGGGTCGCTGTTTTTCTCGGACAGCCGGACCACCTTTCTGCCGTCAGCCCGCAGTGCCTGGGTCACAGCTTCCAGCAGCGTGGTCTTGCCGGTTCCCTTGGGGCCATCCAGCGAAACGAAAAGCGGACGGTTCATTGTTGTTGCGCCTCTGGTTGTGTCCATCAGTCATGAGCCGGCATTCTTGCACACCCGCTCCCCAGCAGACACCGAGGCACCCCCGTCAATGGACCCGACACTCACCCAGGCCCTTGCGCAACTGCGCAGCGCCCTGCCCATCGGCCTGCGTCACGCCCGGGCCCTGCTGCAACGCTGCGCCGGCAACCCGCAGCAGGCCGCCGAGCTGTACAAGGCCGAACTGCTGCAGGTGCTGATGGAAAAATCCGGGCTGCCACACCACCAGGCCCGCCAGTACCTGCACAGTGCGGGCTACGACCTGAGCCGCGCCTTGACCGCCCTGGACGAAGCGCGTTTCACCCTGACCCAGCGCATTCTGCGCCACCATCACCAGGACAAGCCACGCGCCCTGGACCTGATCGCCCAGGCCATCGAAACCGCCGAACAGCTGCCCCGCCAGTACTGGCTGGATTTCGGCGCCTGGATCAACTGCCCCCGGCGCTGCGCTGCTTCATGGTGATCCACGAATGGCTGGCCTTCGAGCAATGGGAAGGCTTTGACAGTGCCCTGCACTTTCACCTGCCCCAGGCCATCGCCCAACTCAGGCACCTGCAGCTCGATGCCCTGGCGCACACACTGGAGCAGGCCGATCAGCGCCAGCAGCACCTGCGCCAGGCCCATGCCGATGAACGCCACGTCGAGCTGGCCATACGGGTCCAGCAGGACCCGTTCTTCGACGCCTGCCAAACCCGCTTCAACCAGCAGCGCACGCAGCTCGACGAGCAGCTGTACGCGTGGGTGGAGCGGCACATGGCGCAGTTTCCCGCCTGAGCTGCGCCCCTGCAGCGCGCAAGCCGGTAGACTGCCGCCCTCCCCGACGGACCTCGGATTCCCCCTCATGGAACTGCACTACCGCATCACCCCCGACCACCTCCAGTCCTTGATCGCCGAAGCGCTGAAGCAGGAACTGCTCAAGCAGGACGCGCAACAGGCCCGCGCCCTGGCCACCTTCGCCAGGTGGCAGAGCCGCCTGATCGGCCCGCTGATGTTCGCCCTGTGCCTGATCGGCGCCCTGCTGGCGGTGTATCTCCCGGAGCGACGCATCACCCCGGAGAAAGCCATCGCCCTGCTGCTGTTCGCACTGGTGTTCATCCCGCTGTGGTGGCGCTTTTCCGGGCGCTGGGTCGGCCACCTGCAAGCGCGGATCGCCGCCAACCACGCCAAGCCCCGGGCACCGGCACGCGGGCTCAACCAGCGCCTGATCGAGGCCAGGCTTCGGGCACCCCTGAAATCGGCCCAGGACACGTACAAGCTGAGCTTCGATGATCAGGGCTTCACGCTGGACAAGGCCCGGGGCGGCAAGACGGTCCTGGCCTGGGAGCAAGTCGTACACCTGCTGGAAACGCCGGATTTCTACCACGTGGCGAGCGCAGACATGCGCGCCAAGGGCATGGCCTGCCTGATTGCCAGGCACAGCGAGCTGATGCCGGCGCAGGACTATCAGCAAGGTCTGCAGGCGTTTCTGAGCCACTGCCCGGTCACGGCTAGCGCCCCGGCCACGTCTTGCCCATCAACCCCGAAGTAGCCCTCGGCCGGCCTGGGCGCAGGTGGTAATTCGGCCAAAGCACAGGGAAGCAATGCCATGGCAACGCTCCGGTGCTGCATGCAGCCACGGCGAACGTATAAGGTAGGCCGCACAACAATCCAACTGCCAAGGAGACAGCCATGACCCTGTTCTGCCGGCTTAGCCTGCTGTTGCTGATCGTGGGAATGCTGCTGGGCGAGATCGTGATCGCCAGCGTGGGGCTGGTGGGCGTGTGCGGTGCGGCGCTGTACATCAGCATCCGCGAGGACACCCCGCAGGCGCCCCCCGCCGAACCGGAGTTTCTCGCCTAGCCGTTCAAGGCTGCAGCGGTTCGGCGCCCTTGACGAACATCTGCGCCGTGACAATGCAGCACTTCTCGGCCTTCTTCGAACTGAAGGCCTTGTGGTCGAGCGCCCATTCCAGCCAGAAGCCGTCGATCAGCGCGGTGATGGTCAACGCCGCGCTTTTGGCGTCTATCTGCGTGCCCTGTGCCTTGCCGATGGCCTTGAACACCGACTCCAGTTCCTTGCGATAGTCGGCATAGAGCTTCTTGTTCAAGGCGCGCAGCTGCTCCGACGATACCGCCGCCCCCCAGAACCCCAGCCAGGTGGTGAGGATGAACTCGTTGAAGATCTGCCCGCGAAACGAGGAGCGGATGATCGCCAGCAGACGGTCCTCGGGCGTGCCGCCCTGCACCGCCAGGTACTTGCGGGTTTCTTCGCGCAGCTGGTCGGTGAGTTCCTGGTAGGTCGACAGCATCAGCTCTTCCTTGCTGGAAAAGTGATGGCCGATCAGCCCGATGGACACCCCGGCCTGCGCGCAGATGCGCTCCAGGGTACTGCCACTGTGGCCATAGCGGGTGATGCACTGCATCGTCGCCTCGATGATGGCCTTGCGGCGCGTCTCGGGGTCGATGCGGGTTCGACGCTTCCTGGGTTGGGTTACTTCGGGCTCACTGCTCATACGTCAACAACCTGTGCACTGCGGGGCATGGCCCCGGTCTCCGGACAGCGGCTACATCTCAGTCGCCAAGCGAGGCGACAATTTAGCAACTTTTGCCCGGGCAAGTGACAGGAAATGGCGATTGCCCCGGCGTGCGTTGCGCACGCCGGGGCAATCGTCGACAGGCTCAGTTGGCGCTCAGGCCGCGCTCCAGGTCCTTGTCCAGTTCATCGATGCGCGACAGCTCCGCCGCTATGTCCTGGGTGCGGCACAGCCACCCGTAGACCAGCGCCGACACCACCAGGCCCACCAGCATGCTGATGTCGGCGCCATCGAGCAGCGTGGTCACGTAGCCCGTATACAGCCCGGTGCTGGAGAACGGCAGCATGGCCACGAAGCCTGCCACGTAGGCGCCGATGCCGCGCCAGTTCCAGCGCCCGTAGATCCCGTTGGGCTTGAAGATCTCGGTAATCGAAAACTTGCCGTGGCGTACCTTGTAGAAGTCCACCAGGTTGATCGCCGTCCACGGGGTGAACAGGTACAGCAGGATGGCCAGGAAGTCGCCGAAGTCCTTCACGAAGTTGTCCGAGGCGGTCATCGCGATGGCGATCGCGGTACCGCCCACCAGCAACATCGAAACGATGCGCTTGAACAAGGTGGAGGTCTGGGTCTTCACCGTGTCGGCGATACTCAGCAAGGTGATCGAGGCGCCGTAGAAGTTCTGCGCCGCGCTGGTCACCAGGCTCAGCACCGCCAGGATCAGCAGGCATTCGCCGAAGCCGCCGAACAGTGTGTTGCCCAGCATCACCAGGCCCTTGGCCAGGTTCTGCCCCGGGCTCAGTGCCGCGGCCAGGGCGCCGATCAGCATCATCCACACCCCGCCGATCATCGCGCCCATGTAGGTCCACCAGAACGACGAGCGCACGCTGACGTTGGCCGGCAGGTAGCGCGAGTAGTCCGACACGTAGATCGCCCAGCTCAGCTGATACGCGGCGGCCACGAAGAACTGCGCCAGGAACGGCGTTGCCTTGAAGTCCGAGACGCTCAGCTGATCGGCCGGCAGCTTGACGAAGAAGAACAGCCCCACGGTGAACACCAGCATCACCGCGATCAGCACGAACGCCAGCAGCCGCTGCACCTTGTGGAAGGTGTTGTAGCCGGCAATCGCCATGACGATCGCCAGCAGCGAGAAGGCGATGGCCGAGCCGTTTTCGGGAACGTCGAACAGTTCGTGCAGCGTCTGGCCCACCAGCAACTGGTTGAAGGCGTTGTAGCCCACGTAGGTGGCGATGGCCACCACATACACCAGCAACGCGCCCAGGTAGCCGAACTGCGGGCGCGACTGGATCAGTTGCGGCAGGCCCATCTGCGGGCCCTGGGTGGAATGACCGGCCATGAACAGCGTGCCGAAGGCGCAGCCCAGGAAGATCGCCACCGCCGACCAGAACAGGTTGGCGCCCATGCCGACCCCGATGATGCCCACCGCCAGGGTGGTCAGGTGCGCTTCCCCGCAGAACCAGATGGGCCACAGGTGCCACGCCTTGCCGTGGCGCTCTGCGAGCGGGACGTAATCGATGGAGCGTGTTTCAAGGTTCAGGCGTCCCTTGGACGCCGAGTGGGAGGCAGACATGGCAGTTGCACCTTTTTTTATTGGTCTGGTTGCACGGCTAAGCGGAAAACACCGGGTTCATCAATCGCGGGCGTGGTTGATCGCCTGGGTCAACAGCGCCTCCAGTTGCGCCTGGGTGCTGTCGCGCGGGTTGGTCAGCCGCGCCGGGTCGCCCATGGCCTTGCGTGCCACGGCGCCGACATCGGCCTGGCGGACCCCGAGCTCGGCCAGCGACCTGGGAATCTCCAGGCGGTCGAGCAAGGCGCACACGGCGTTGTAGAAGGTCTCGAACTCGGCGTCCGGCAAGCCCAGGGCCTGCGCCACCGGCATCAGGCGCGGGGTGATCTGCGCCTGGTTGTAGCGCAGCACCACCGGCAGGATGACCGCGTTGGTCAACCCATGGTGGGTGTTGTAGGTGGCGCCCACCATATGGCTCAGTGCGTGCACCAGCCCCAGGCCCTTGAGAAACGCCACGCCGGCCAGGCACGAGCCGATCAGCATGTTGCCCCGCGCCTCCAGGTCGTGACCGCGTTCGACGGCGGTGTCGATCGAGCCCCACAGCAGCGTCAATGCCTGCAACGCGGCGCCATCGCTGAGCGGGTTGAAGCTGGGCACGAAGTAGGCTTCCAGGGCATGGATGATCGCATCGCACCCGGTCCATGCGGTCAGGTTGGCCGGCAGGCTCTGGGTCAGCTCCGGGTCCAGGATCACCGCCGCCGGGCGCGCCCGTGGGTGCCACACGCAGCCCTTGATGCCGCGCCCGGTGTCGGTGAGCATCGCGGTGCTCTCGGTTTCGGCGCCGGTGCCGGCGGTGGTGGGAATCGCGATCACCGGCGCAAAGTCCGCCGCACTGAAACCTGCCGGCACCGGCTTGTCGAAGTCGAAGGCCCACAGCTCGCTGCGCTGCTGACGGGCGACCAGGGCCACCGCCTTGCCGCCGTCCAGGCCACTGCCGCCCCCCAGCGCGATGATGCCGTCGGCGCCCCAGGCCCGATAGGCTGCGGCACCGGCCAGTACCGACTGGTCGGTGGGGTTGGGCTCGATGCCGCCGTACAGGCCGCAGGCAAGCCCCGCCTCGGTCAGGCTGCGCTGCAGTTCATCCACGAAGGGCAGGCGCAGCGAGCCCTGATCGGTGATGATGATCGGTCGGCTGATGTTGAAGTCCCGGCACAGCCTGGCCAGGTGATGACGCGCACCCGGGCCGTACTCGATGGGCAGTGGCACGGTCCATTGTTGCGGGTTCAAGGCTGAAAGCGTGTTTTGCATGGGGTTGACCTCAACGGCAGCGCAGGATGGTGGATTTCAATTCGGTGTACTTGCCCAGCGCATGGGCCGAATTGTCCCGGCCATTGCCGGACTCCTTGAACCCGCCAAACGGGAAGTTCATGTCCACCAGTTCGTCATAGCAGTTGACCCACACCGTGCCGGCCCTGAGCTGGCGGGTGGCGCGGTGAATGGTTCCAAGGTCGGATGACCACACCGCCGCCGCCAGGCCGAACTCGGTCTGGTTGGCGATAGCGATGGCCTCATCGAGGGTGTCGAAGGGAATCACCACCAGCACCGGGCCGAAGATTTCCTCGTTGGCGATACGCGCGGTTGCGTCCGGGGCAAGGAAGATCGTCGGCTCCAGGTAGGCGCCTGCCCCCACCGGCGAGAGCGCCTGGCCGCCCTTGAGCAACTGCGCCTCGTGCCGGCCTGTTTCGATGTAGCGCTGGACGCGCTCGAACTGCACCGCGTCGATGATCGCACCCGTGACGCTGGCCGGGTCCAGCGGGTGCCCCGGGTAATAGCTGTCGGTGGCCACGAGCAGTTCGCGCAGCAGCGGCTCGATCACCGAGCGCTGCACCAGCAGACGCGACCCGGCGCTGCATACCTGGCCCATGTTGGCGAAGATCGCCGCCGCTGCCGACTGCGCGGCCTGGGTGATATCCGCGCAATCGGCCATGACGATATTGGCCGACTTGCCGCCCAGCTCCAGCCATACACGCTTGAGATTGGAGGCGGCGGCGTTCTGCGCGATCTGCCGCCCCACCGCGCCGGAGCCGGTGAAGGCGATACAGTCGACGTCGCCATGCAGGCTCAGCTCGCGCCCTACCGCGCCATCACCGGGGAGCACGTTGAACACCCCAGCCGGAACACCCGCTTCCATCGCCAGGGCGGCGATGCGCAAGGCGCTCAACGGGGTTTTCTCCGACGGCTTGAGCAGCACGCTGTTGCCGGCTGCCAGGGCCGGGGCGAACTTCCAGGCGGCCATCAGCAGCGGGTAGTTCCAGGGCACCACCGCCGCCACCACGCCCAGCGGCTGCTGGGTCACGGTGCCGAAGAACTGCGGGTCGGTGGCCGGCACCTCGCCGTGCACCTTGTCGATCAGTTCGGCAAACCAGCGCAGGCAGTAGATCGTGCCCGGCAGGTCGGCACCAATGGTATCGGCAATCGGCTTGCCGCTGTCCAGGGTCTCCAGCAGCGCCAGCTCGTCGGTATGCGCCTCGAGCAGTGCGGCCCACCTCAGCAGCACCGCCTTGCGCTCGCGGGCCGCCAGCTCGCTCCACACGCCGGCCTCGAAGCTGCGCCGCGCAGCAGCCACGGCCAGGTCCACATCGGCCTTCGCGCACTGGGCCACCGCCGCGAGCACGGCGTCGTCAACCGGGCTGCGGGTGCAGAAGGTCGCCCCGTCTTGCGCGTCCACATAGCGCCCGTCGATGAATGCCCTGCCCTCCAGCGGCAACGTTGCTGCCTTGTCGAGCCAATAGGCCCTGTCTTTGAATCGTGTCACTGCAATACCCCGTCTTGTTCTTGTCAGGCTGGGGCAATCCTAGGCGATACTGAAAATATCTTCAATAACGATCAAGGCCGTTACTGAATTTATTTTCAATAAAAAATGCCCGCATGAGCGGGCATTGTTCCAGGCGATGCATGGGCAGCAGCGTGCAGTCAGTCCGTCCAGGTCAGCGAGGGCGCCCCCCGCCGGCGCATCACCCAGGCAATCAGCAGGCCGCCGAGCATCCAGGCGGCGCCCAGCACCTTGGCGTGCACGTTGGTGCTCCACAGCGCATAGCTCAACAGCAGCACGCCCAGCACCGGGGACACCCCATGGCTGAACAGCTGCGCCTGGCCGATCTTCCTGAAGTAGATCATCACCGACACGTGCAACAGGATGTAGGCGGTCAGCGCGCCGAACGTGACCAGGGTCACCATCACATCCAGGTAGCCGGCCCCGGCGAACGCCACCACGAACGAAACCAGCGCAACCGTGACGATGGCGTTGGCAGGCACGTTGGTGCGGGCACTGATGCGGCTCAGGTACGCGGGCAGGCGCTTGTCCCGCGACATGCTGAACAGCACCCGCGCCGTGGTCGCCTGGGACACCAGGGTGTTGGCCATCAGCGCGATGATGCCGCTGGTCAGGGTGATCACCGGCAGAAACCAGGCCCCGACGATCTCGGCACTGAGGGTATAGAACGCAGTGTCGGCAGCGGCGCCCTGGTACACCGTGCCCAGCGGCACGAACACTGCCGCCAGGTACACCTGCCCCACGAACAGCACCGTGACCAGCATCAGCAGCATCATCGTGGCCCTGGAGACCGTCTCTCCGCCCCCCTTGGCCTCTTCGTTCAGGGTCGACACCGCGTCGAATCCGATGTAGCTGAGGGCTGCAATCGGTACGGCGGCGAACACCATGGCCATGGAGAAGTCGGAGCGGTTGTAGAACGGCGCGATGAAGTGCTCCAGGGTCGGCTTGAGTTCGATGATGCGAGAGGTGGCAAAGGCGGCGAACAGAAACAGCACCACCAGCTGGATCAGCAGCAGCACCTTGCTCAACCTGGCATTCATCTCGATGCCCATCAGGTTGACCGCCGTGGGCACCGCAACGAAGGTGACCAGCCACACCGTGGTCGGCACCTGCGGGAACTGCGCCGACAGCGCCGCCGCCCCCAGCACCGCCAGCAGTGCCGGCAGCAGCAGGTAATCGAGCAGAATCGCCCAGCCGGCCACGAAGCCCAGGCTGCTGTTGGTGCCGTGGGTGACATAGGAATAGACCGAGCCGGCCAGGGGGATCTTCCTGGCCATCTGGCTGTAGCTGATGGCGCTGAAGATCATCGCGACGGCGGCCACCAGGTACACCAGCGCCACCATGCCGGCGGAGGTGTTGTAGATAAGCCCGAACACGCTGACCGGGGCGATGGGCACGAAATACAGCAGGCCGTAGGCGAGCACATCGGAAAAGCTCAGTACCCGTTTGAGCCCTGCCTGCTCCGGGTCTTGTGTACTGGGGGTATCTGACGCATTGGCAATCGACATGGGCAATCTCCGAAGCAATAGATCGTCGAGGCGCAACCCCCTGCTTCGCCAGGGGCCTGGGTCGACTTGTTTTTTATAGTTTTATCCATGACTTCAAGGGTCGGTACAGCGCGCGCGGGGCTGCGTGCGCTGTACCGGGGCTGCTTCCTGCAAGGGGCAAGTATCAAAGTGGGCCACCAGGCGAACAAGCGACCATTGCGCATGCAATCAGTCGTCGGCGGAATGATCCCCAGCGGTGCCGCCCTGGCTGTGCATCGACCCGACGGCATTCAGGTGCGCGGGGTCGCCTTGGCAATGAAGGCGCGCAGGTGCCTGAAGAAGGGTTCGGGGTTTTCGATATGCGGCATGTGGGAGGCCTCGGGTATGCAGCAGAACTCGGCGCCCCTGACCATCGCCGTGAAGGCCCGGCCCGATTCGGGGGTGCCTTCGTCGTGGGCCCCGCACATGAACAGCGTGGGCACCTCGATCGACGCCAGCTTCGGGGTCAGGTCCAGGTCCGCCAGTGTGCCGGTGCCGAAGAACTCGGTGGGGCCCCACATGTAGCCGTACAGTTCGGTCGCGCAATTGTCCATCGTGTCGACCACGATCTGCGGCCAGGGCTGCACGCGGCACAGGTGACGCACATAGAACGCGTCGACCGCCTCCAGGTACTCGGGGCTGGTGAAGTCGCGCTGCGCCTCGCACCGGCGCATCACCGCCTGCAGGTGGTCGGGCAACTGCGCCTTCAATCGCTCGCAGTCCGACATCCAGCGCTTGGCATCGACCAACGGCCCCGACAGCGCCAGCGAGCACAGCCCGGCCGGCTGCCGGGCCGCATAGTTGATGGCGATGCTGCAGCCCCACGAGCTGGCAAACAGATGCACCTGGTCCAGGCCCAGGTGCTCGCGAACGGCATCTATCTCGTCGGTAAAACGCTCCAGCGTCCAGTTGCGTGTGTCGCCCACCCGCTGCGAGCGTCCGCAATCGAGCTGGTCGTACAGCACCACGCTGCGGTCAGGCACCAGTTCGAGCAGCGGCAGCAGGTAGTCATGGGAGTTGCCGGGGCCGCCATGCAGCACGATCAGCGGCACGGCACCGCTGTTGGCCGAGCGGTTGAGCCGGTACCAGACCTTCCCACCCGGTACATCGATATGGCCGCTTTCATCTGGCACAGCAGCGTAGTCACTCACGAGCACCTCCAACCTTGTGATTTTTATTCTGTTGGCGCACGCCCCCGAACCCGCAAGCCTGGTACTGACGCGGGAACAGGCGGTCGTCGCCCTGCTCGAGTCTTGGGGCACGAAGGGGCTGGCACAAGCGAAAAAAAATGGGCTGGTCCTGAATTATTTTCCTGACCTGCCGTGGCGCTGCGGCACGCTCAGGGCGGCGGCGCGAACAGCACGGGCCGCGCTGCATCGGCGCCCAGTACACAGGCCACGTCATGCGCGCAACCTGGCACGATGACCATGCGCCTGGGCGTGCGCGGCTTGAGCACGGCCTGTTCATAGGCGGCATACGCCAGCCCTCGCTGCAATCGGAAAGGCCCCTGCAACATGGCCGCGCAGGATTTGTCGAGAATCGGGTAGAACGTACCCTTGTCGGCACTGCTGTCGAGGGCACCTTCCAGGTAATCGACCTGGGCCGCCGCATAGTGTGCGCGGGCCTGCGCGCCGGTACGCGGCAGATAGCCAGGCAGCGACTGGGTGCCGTACTTCCAGTGGTCATAGGCACAGGCCGGGGACGTCGCCGGCACGTCGAAGCGCCAGGTGCAGCCCCCCGTACCACAGGCCTCCCACGGCACCGTTCGCTCGCCCCGCAGGGGCACGGGGCGAACCGGGTCGAAGTACAGCCAGCTGCCCGGGTCGGCGATCACATAGCGCAGCGCCACACCCGCCGGCGGGTCGGCGGCAAAACCGATGCTGTGCTGGAGCATCTGCGCACCGGCCGAAAATCCCACCAGGGTCACACTGCGCAGGCTCGGCCACTGCCGGGCCAGTTCGCCCAGCAAGGCGTCCAGTGCCGCAAAGGCGCCAAGCGGATGGGCGCCCAGCGAGGGAGCCCCCGCCAGCCAGCCGGCACAGCTCCACAGCGCGTCGCCCGGTTGAGCGCCGGGCGTGTCCGGCATGCTGCAACGCCCGGCCTGCGCCGGCGCCACCTGATACAGCGGCGCCACCACCAGGGTACGCGGCAACCGGCCCGCAGCACGTGCCGCCTGCAAGCCGGCCTCGAAGCTGCGCCCGACATCGCGCGGATGCCCGTGCAGTATCAGCAGTGCCGTCTGCGGGCCGTGGGGGTCGCCGGGCCTTGGCGCGCGCGATGCGTAGTAATGCATCTGGCCTGCACCTGCCGGCAACGCGAAGCTGTGCAGGCACTGCGGGCCGGCCTGGCGCCCGCAGTGGCCGCGCTCGGTGGCGAGCGCGCCACTGGCCGTCAGCCACAGCACTGTCAACCACATAACGCTGCGCCAGAGGCGCCTTGGCGTGTGCATCGTCGCCTCCATCAGGCTTGGCCTGTCACTCCGGCGAGGTCAGTTCCCCGTACGCCACCACCCGGTTCCGGCCGCCCTGCTTGGCCTGGTACATGGCCTGGTCGGCCTGTCGCAGCAGGTGCTGGTAGTCGGGGTGGCCGTTGTAGGTGGCCATGCCGATGCTCACGGTGACCTGGTGCCTGCGGCCTTCGGTCAGTTGCAGCTTTTCCGCTTCGACCTTGCGCCGCAACTTCTGCGCCACCTTCATGGCGTTGGCGCTGTCGATGTCCACCAGGATCATCAGGAACTCCTCGCCCCCCATGCGGAACACGTAGTCCCCCGCGCGGCTGTGGCTGCTGAGGATCTCGGCGATCTGCTGCAGAATCGCGTCGCCGGCTTCGTGACCGAAGTTGTCGTTGATCGACTTGAAGTTGTCGATATCCACCGAGAACACCGAAAACGTCTGCCCGGTCTTCTGCGCGATGGCGATCTCGTTGCCGATCACCACCGGCAGGAACTTGCGGTTGAGCATGCGTGTGAGCACGTCGCGGCCGCTTTCCAGCTCGTTGGCGGTGTTGAACAGGTTGTCGAGGTTGAACATCAGGCTCTTGGTCTGGTCGCGAATGTCGCGCAGCAGGCGCATGCGCGTCTCCTGCTCGTGCATCGAGGCAAGAAACATGGGCAGCAACACGTCATCCATGTGACGGATGATCTTCAGGATCTGATCGCTTTCGCTGGTGTTCTGGAAGGCGTAGGCGCCCTTGTGACGGAACCACAGGCCGAAATCAGAGGCCGCGAGCCTGGGCAGGTTCACACCGTTGGAGCCCATGGCCAGGTCGAACATCAGGCTGTTTTCCCAGTCCAGCAAGGCGCCGCGCTGACGCTCGCGCTCGGTGCTGATGTTCTGCAGCACCGAGAACAGCCGGTAGCCTTCCTCGTTGCGCGAGTTGCGGTCATGGGACCGCGAATAGGCGTGGCTCATGATTTCCATGGCCAGGTCCATGGTTTCGCTGGCCAGGCGCAATGCCTGCGCCTCGCTGGCCCACTGCTGTTCGAGAATCAGCTGGAACAGCAACTTCTTCAGGTGCCGCGCACCACTGAGCACCAGGTGCAGCGGCACGTCGATGCGCGCATGCACTTCCCCCACCTGCTTCTGCAGGGCAACCAGCGGCATGCAGTCATCGGTGGGCGACACCGAATAGACCCGCACCAGCCAGGCCTGCATCGAACTGCCCAGGCGGCTCTTGACCTCGTCGTGGGACAGGATCAGCGAAGCATTGGGGTCGGCCAGCATGTGTTCATAGAACCGCGCGGCCAGCATGACCTTGTTGCGCTCGACAAGGCCCTGCAACGATTGGGTCAGCGTGCATGGGTACTGGGAAACCATGCTGTGCCATTCTTTGGCTTGTACTTCCGGGGAAACGCTTGGCATGTGTGGCCTATTTTCAATTCAGCAAGAAGCCTGATGCCTACACGAATCACAAGAGGCTTCGGCACTGGACGAACCAACCGGGTTCGCCCGCCGGGTATTCTATTGCACGCTGCGCGGGAAGTCTTTGAACGCGAGCCCTGCATACCCGGCTCAATACTTGCGCGGCCCTGCCGATAGCCTGCGCAAGGCATTTTTTCAGAGGAAGCAAGCGTCGATGAACCATAAAGGCATGGCCTTGGCCAGCAAATACTGTCAGGGCCGCGGCCTGGAGATCGGTGCCGCCGCGCATAATGCGTTCTACCTGCCGGACTGCATCAACCTGGCCCCCTGCGATGGCGAGGCATTCCTGTACCCGCAGGACCTGGAAGACTACACGCACTACAAGCAGGAACAGGCCAACTACCACGCCGAGCCCGCCAGGGTCGACGCGCTGGGCGACTTCCTGGATATCCCCTTTGCCGACCAGACCTTCGACTACCTGATCACTTCCCACGTCATCGAGCATGTGCCCAACCTGCTGGCGGCCTACGTGGAGTCATCCCGGGTGGTGAAGGACGGTGGCGTGTTCTTCTGCATCTTCCCCAACCGCAACGCCGAGCCCACCGACCGCATCCGCGCGCTGACCACCCTGGAACAGATGATCGACGCCTACGAAAAGCGCGTCGACATGAGCACGATCGACGCGCACCTGTGGCGTGGCCATCACCTGGTGTTCTCCCTGCAGAGCATGCTGCGGGCCGTCAACCTGATCAACAACGTCGGGCTGGGGCACTGGCTGGTCGAAAGCGTCGAGCAGACCGACTCCAAGGTCGGCAACGGCCATACGGTGGTACTGCGCAAGCAGGTCGGCCTGGCGAACCTGATGATCAAGGATGGCGCCCAGTTGAATCACGAGATCGGCACGCGCCTGCGGGCCCAGGACCTGACCGGCGCCCTGCACCTGGTGAAGGTGGCGCTGTCGTTCGACTTCTTCAACGCCTATCACCTGTACCTGGCCTTTGCCCTCAGCTGCCAGCTGGACAACGCCCGCGAGGGGCTGGAGTTCCTGCGTCAGGCACTGATCATCGACCCGGAAAACGAAGAGTACCGCCAGCTGTTCGTGCAGTTCACCGGCGGCCCGTTCATCAACCCTGTGCCCTGACCCCGCCGAGCCGGCCGCACGCAGGCCGGTTCAGGCGTGCCAGCAGCGGTACCAGCCATCCTGTTCGCTGATGCGCAGCTGCGTCTGGTACAGCTGCGACAGTGCCGCGCTGGTCAGCACCTCGGCCTTGGGCCCGTCGGCCACGATGCGCCCCTGGCTAAGCAGCACCACACGCTCGATCTCCGGGATGATCTCGTCGATATGGTGGGTGGTGATGATCATGGCGTGCTCCTCGGCGCAGAAGCTGCGCAGCAACCTCAGCATGCCCAGGCTCGCCCCCATGTCCAGGCCGTTGGCCGGCTCGTCGAGAATCAGCGCACTGGGCCGGTGAACCAGCGCGCGGGCCAGCAGCAGGCGGCGCTTCTGCCCGGTGGACAGGCGCTGGAACATGGTGCTTTCGTACCCGGCCATTTCCACCTCGGCCAGCAGCGCACGCGCCTGCGCCAGTTGCTCGTCATCGGGCTGCAGATGGCCATGGGCACCGATGGCGCCGAAAAAGCCCGACGCCACCACATCCAGCGCCTGGGTGTGCGGGGTGTAGTCTTCCTGCAGGTCCTGGGACACGAACCCCAGGCGACTGCGCAGTGCCCACAGGTTGACGGTGTCGCTGCCGAACAGCTTCAGGTGGCTGCCTTCGCGCTCCACCGGGTACAGCTCGCGGGTGATCAGCTTGAGCAGGGTGCTTTTGCCGGCCCCGTTGGGGCCCAGGATGGCGACCTTCTCGCCGGCACCGATGTGCAGGGAGAAACCGTCCAGCACACGGTTGTGCTGCTGGTAGGCGGTGACATTGTGGAAATCGATCATGGCTTGCTCGTCAGTGCGGCACGGAAAAGAACCCGGATCTTTCCACAGCACGCAGCCACTGGCTACAGGGCACGGCCAGGTGCCCATGAATGCCGGGCGCGACGTGTGTCTGGCGCCAGATTACCGACAGCCGCCCCGCGTCAAACAATCGTTTGAAAAAAATCGTCGAAATACCCATTTTCAGTGATGGCAATGCGTCACTACCTCGCCTAGCATCAATCCACCTCCCGAGGGCCGCTTCGCCGGACCCTCTGCCTGTTATCGCAACCATGGAAGGAACGCTCATGAAGAAGCGCAGATGGAAGCTGGAACGGCCACCGGCCGTGATCGATAACCGCCTTACCTAGCTAGTCAGCTCTGCCGTGATTGTCACTCACTTGCCTGCAAGTGGGTTTTTTTTGGTGCCTGAGAAACATGATGGAGGTTTGTTCATATGGAACCTTTCGTGGGTGAAATCCGCCTGTTCCCGTACAACTTCGTGCCCAAGGGTTGGCTGCCGTGCGACGGACGCCTGTTATCCACGCAAACCAACGCTGCACTGTTTTCCTTGCTCGGCACCCAGTTCGGCAGCTCCGGCAACAACCTGTTTGCCCTGCCTGACCTGCGCGGGCGCACCGCGCTGGCCCGGAACAGCACCGGCACCCCTGACCCCGGCCTGAGCAATCATACCCAGGGCCAGTCAGCCGGCACCGAGAAAGAAACACTGCCCGCCGCCGCACTCGCCCAGCATACCCATGAGGTCTATGTATCCGATGCCCTGGGCAACAGCGGGCCGGCCGGTGCGTTCCCGGCCACCAGTGCCAACCTGGCAACCCCACCGGTCGCTTCGCGCAGCACCTACGTCAAGTTCGACAGTAGCAAGCAGCAAGCGCTCAACCCGGCAACGATTCAGCCCACGCCACCCCAACAGCCCCTGGACAACATGCAGCCTTCGCTGGTGCTGCAGTACTGCATCGCCAGTGTTGGCGTTTACCCACCGCGCCCGTGAACACGCTCCTTCACATCAAGGAATGAACCATGTCTGAAGCCTTTATCGGGGAAATCCGTCTGTTCGCAGGCGACTACGAGCCACAGGACTGGGCACTGTGCAATGGCCAGCTGTTGTCGATCCAGCAGAACCAGGTGTTGTTCACGCTGTTGGGCACCACCTATGGCGGTGATGGGGTCAACACCTTCGCCCTGCCCGACCTGCGCGGCCGGGTACCGGTAGGCGCCGGCGCAGGCCCCGGCCTCACGCAGCGCAACCTGGGCCAGGCAATGGGCAGTGCACAGACCTCCATTGGCGTGCAACACATGCCCGCTCACTCGCATACCTTTTACGCCAGCACGCAGTTGGCCGATGCCGCCTCGCCGGTCGACACCCAGGCACCGGCCTCGCGCACGCTCGGGGTGTTCACCGCGCAAAGCTCGACCAAGGGGCTGTACAGCAACGGCGGCACCAACCCCAACGTCACACTGAACTCCGCGGCAGTGTCGGTGGCGCCAGGCGGCGGGCAACCACATGCCAACCTGATGGGCAGCATGGCGCTCAACTACATCATCGCGCTGGCCGGGATCTACCCGTCGCAGCAGTAAGCCCACCCCTCTCTGAATCAAGGAAAGAGCATTCCATGGACGCTTTCTATGGTGAAATCAGGCTTCTGCCCTACAGTTTCGTGCCGCAGAATTTTCTTCCCTGCGACGGGCGTTCGTTGTTGATCCAGCAGTACAGCGTGCTGTTTACGGTGATCGGCAACCGATTCGGCGGCGATGGCAAGACCACGTTCATGCTGCCCAATCTCAATGGTCGTGTGGTGATGGGAGCCGGCCAGGGTACCGGGTTGCCAAACGCAGCCTTCGCCAGTACCGCTGGCGCCGACAAGGTAGCGCTCAATTCCTTGAACTACCCGCCACACAACCATGGGTTCACCGCGCGCGATGGTACCGAGCCGGACCAGAGGGTCGACATCCCGAGCACCACCACCTACCTGGCCCAGCCACGCAACATCAACCTGTACAACACTGTGGGCACCACGCAGACGCTGGCCGAAGGCAGCATGACTGACGCCGGCACTGGCAACGGCAACATCGAGCGCAACCTGATGCAACCCTACCTGGCGCTGGCGTACTGCATCTGCGTCGAAGGGGAGTACCCGATCCGCAATGACTAGCCTCGAGCGCCTGGCCCGCCTGTTGCCATCGTCGTTCGATCCCGGCCTGCGCCTGCAGGCCGAGGCGGATGACGGGTTTCTGCGCGCGCTGTTCGTGGCGCGCCGCTGGGAAGAGGTGCGTGCCGCACCAGGGTGGACCGACGCGCAGCGGGTCGCGTTTCTGCACGCCCAAGCCGAGCTGCAGCAACGCCACTACGCCCTGCACTATCGCTCGGCCGAATTCCTGTTGCTGGAGCACCAGGGGCAACCGATCGGCAGGTTGTGCCTGCAGGTGGACGCCAGCGAAGTGCGGGTGGTCGATATCGCCTTGCTGCCTGCCTGGCAGGGCAAGGGGCTGGGCAGCACCCTGCTGGCCGCGGTGCTCGCGCTGGCCGACGGCCAGCACACGCGCTGTGCCCTGAGTGTGGAGCCGTTCAACCCGGCGCGCCGGCTGTATGCGCGCCTGGGCTTCGAGGTAGTTGGCGAGCAGGGCTTGTACCTGCAGATGCAACGGCCACTGATGCAGACCTGTGCCGAGGGTGCCCCCATGGAACCCTGACCACGCCGCCGCCGTTACCTCAACGCTGCAAAACCCGCACTGCCAGTCACGGCATACGGGTTGTTCCGATGACTCTTGACCCGCGCCGCAAGCGAGTAATACCGCTACCTGGCAGGAAGCCCCATGAACAGATCCCTGATTGACCTTCGTCACCGCATGGCCCGCAGCATTGCATTGCTGGGCCTGATGCTCGTCTCGCTGCTGCTGTGCGGCCAGGCCAGTGCCGCCCCGACCCTTTCCCCCGCCAGTGGCACCGCCCTGCCGGATGTGGCGGTCAACACACCGATAGACACTTTCACTATCACCGCCACCGGCGGCGCCATCTTCGAGTGGTACGAATGTGACCAGGATGACACCAGCATGCCGACCAACTGCCTGCCGCCCGGTCTGGTTCTGGAAACGTCGCCTGGAAGCGCGACCACCACCCTGCATGGCACCCCCACAGCCATCGGCAACTACGATTTCTGGATTTCGGCCCTTGACAGCAACGACGTCGTGGGCAAGGCCCGTTACACCCTCAAGGTCACAGGCGCAACACCGCCCCTGACCCTGACCGCCGTATCGCCCGGCAGCGGCCCCGCCATCGGCGGCACCTCTGTGACCCTGACCGGCACCAATTTTGTCGGCGTCACCGACGTGACATTCGCTGGTGTGCCCGCTACCAACATCATCGTCGTTTCCCCGACCTCGATAACCGCCACCGTCCCCGCCTACACGGCAGGCCCGGTCAACGTGACGGTCACAACGGCAAGCGGTACGAGCACGCTGACCAATGGTTTCACCTACCTCGCCGTACCGACCCTGACCATCGCTACGCCCAATTCCGGCGCCACCACCGGCGGCAATCAAGTGTTTATCTCAGGCACAGGCCTGACCGGCACCACCAGCCTCACCTTTGGCGGCACACCGGCAAGCAGCTTCACCGTCAACAGTTCGACATCGATCACCGCCATTGCGCCCGCGCATGCCGCCGGGCCCGTCAATGTCGTGGCCACCACGCCGGGGGGCAGTGCCACTTCGGTCAATGCCTATACCTACCTCGCCGTGCCGACCCTGAACACCGTCACCCCCAACTCAGGCCCCATCGGCGGTGGCACCAGCGTGACCCTCACGGGCACCGGCCTGACCGGCGCCAGCAGCGTCACCTTTGGCGGAGTATCGGCAACCGGCTGGACCATCAACAGCCCCACCCAGATCACCGCCACAATCCCGGCCGGCAACGCCGGCGTGGTCAACGTGAGTGTCACCACTGCCGCCGGCTCGGCGTCGTTGACCAATGCCTTCACCTACATTGCACCGCCGGTTGCCGGCCCGGTCAGCGCCTCTGTCGGCCACAACAGCAGCGCGAACCCTGTCACACTCAGCCTCTCGGGGGGCGTCGCCAGCAGCGTGGCCATCAGTACCTCAGCAAGCCACGGCACAGTAACGGCCAGCGGCACCAGCGTCACCTACACACCCACGGTCGGTTATGCAGGCACGGACAGCTTCACCTATACCGCCACCAACAGTGCAGGCACCTCTGCCCCGGCGACCGTGACCGTTACCGTCGGTTCCCCGACCATCAGCATCGCCCCTGCATCACTGCCTGCGGGTACTGCCGGTATCGCCTACAGCACCACCTCGCTGGCTGCCAGCGGGGGTAACGCGCCCTACGCCTTTTCGCTTGCATCTGGAGCCTTGCCCAGCGGCCTGACCCTGGCATCCAACGGCACGCTCAGCGGCACGCCGACCAGCAGCGGCAACTTCAGCTTCACGGCCAAGGTCACCGACGCGTTCAGCTACACCGGCACGCGCAGCTATACACTGACCATCGTTGCCGGCAGCATGGCCATCACCCCGGCGACATTGCCGGCCCCCATTTACAGCAGCAGCTACAGCCAACAGCTCACCGTCAGTGGGGGTGTCGCGCCCTACACCTTCAGCATCAACGGTGGCAGCCTACCGACCGGAATCGCCCTTTCCAGTACCGGTACCCTGACCGGAAGCCCCTCCAAAGCCGGTACTTACACCTTCAGCGTCACGGCGGTCGACAGCTCCAGCAACCTCACCAGCGTCAGTCAGTCCTATACCCTCACCATTGCCCCGCCCTTCATAGACATCACGCCGATTACCTTGCCCGCGGCTACGGTGGGCACGGGGTACAGCACGTCGATCAGCGCCAGCGGTGGGGTTGCACCCTTCGAGTACGGTATCGCCTTCGGCGCGCTGCCTGCAGGAATGAGCCTTACCAGCACAGGCACCCTGAGTGGCACACCAACCACCGCCGGTACGTTCACTTTCGGGGTGCGGGCCAGTGATACCAACAGATTCACCGGAGTGCGTCCCTATTCCTTCGTGGTTGGCCAGCAAGCGCCGGTAGCCGCCAATATCAACCAAACCCTCGCAGCCAACAGCGGCGCCAGCACGATCAGCGCAAGCCTCAGCGGGGGGCCGACCACCAGCCTGGCCGTGGTGACACCCCCTGCACATGGCACCGTCAACATCACCGGGGCCACGGGTTTCACCTATACCCCGACCCCAGGCTATGCCGGCGTCGACAGCTTTACCTATACCGCCACCGGCCCGGGGGGGACTTCGGCGCCTGCCACCGTCAACCTCGCCATCACGCCGCCCACCGTGGTTATCGGCACGACCACACTGGCCAACGCCACCCAGAACGTGCCCTACACGGCCAGTATCAGTGCCAGTGGCGGCACCGCGCCGTACAGCTACACCATCGTTTCGGGCGCCCTGCCGTCCGGCATGACCCTGGCCCCGACCGGCAGCCTGGCCGGTACGCCAACCGCACCCGGCACCAGCAGCTTTACCGTCAGGGTGACTGACAGCCAGAATTTCCAGGCAAGCCAGGCGCTGAGCCTGACAGTTGTGGCGCAGGCGCCCGTGGTCGGCAACGTGTCGGCCAGTGTGGCCGCCAACAGCAGCAACAACCCGCTGACCCTGAGCCTGGGCAGTGCCCCGGTCACCAGCGTGGCCGTGGCCAGCAACCCACAGCACGGTACTGCGCAGGTCAGTGGCACCAGCATCACCTACACCCCGACTGCCGGTTACTCGGGCATTGACAGCTTCACCTACACCGCCACCGGCCCGGGCGGCACCTCGGCACCTGCTACAGTGAGCGTTACCGTTACCCCGCCAACCCTGGTGCTAAGCCCAGCGTCAGGCTCGCTGCCGCCAGGCACCGTGGGCACCGCCTACAGCTTCGGCCTGGGTGCCAGCGGCGGGATGGCGCCGTACAGCTACGCCATCGGCGCCGGCAGCCTGCCCAATGGCCTGCAGCTCGACCCGGCGACCGGGGTGATCAGCGGCACGCCGACCGAGGCCGCCAACGCCACGCTGACCGTTACCGCCACCGACGCCAACGGCGCCACCGGCAGCCGCAGCATTACCCTGGCGATCGCCGCCCAGGTGGTCACCGTGGTGTCATCCAGCGAGGCGCTCAGCCCCGGTGCTGTCGCCAGCGTCGACCTTACCCGTGGGGCCACCGGAGGGCCGTTCCTGCGCGCCCGCGTGCTGTCGTTGAGCCCAGCGTCAGCCGGGCATGCCAGCCTGACATCGGTGGCCCCTGCGCGAGCAGCGCGTGCCGCCCTGTCCGGTTTCAACCTGCGCTTCGTACCTGCCGCTGCCTTTGCCGGCACAGCAGTGGTCACCTTCAGCCTGGAGAGCACCAGCGGTGCCAGCGCGACCGGCACCGTGACCTTCAGCGTGCAGGCACGTCCCGACCCCAGCAAGGACGCCGAAGTGATCGGCCTGCTCAACGCGCAATCGCGCGCAGCGGATCGTTTTGCCAGCACCCAGATGGACAACTTCAACCGGCGCCTGGAGCAACTGCACCGCCCTACCTGTGACCGCAACTCGTTCAACGCCAACGTTCAACATGGCCGCGACAACCTCGGCCTGGGCAGCCTGGGCAAGGCGCTGCGCGACGAGCTCGAAGGCAACGGCAAGGGCAATGACGACGAGGACGCGGACGACACCCGTCGCAAACAGCGCGACACCGCCCGCGCCACCTCCGGCGAGTGCGTCGAAGAGGCCGTGGCCTACTGGACCGATGGCTTCATCAACACCGGTTCCAACCGCGCACGCGGCGCCAAGGACAACAGCTTCGTCACCTACGGACTGAGCGCCGGCGTCGACTATCGCCTGTCGCCAAGGGCCGTGGTGGGCATCGGTTTTGGCTACGGCAACGACCGCGCCGACATCGGCGAGCAGGACACCCGCAGCGAGGCCGACGCCCTGGGCCTGGCGGCGTACCTGAGCGTCAACCCGCTGTCGGAGATCTACATCGATGCACTGCTGGGCTACAACCGCATCCGCTTCGACTCGCGCCGCTACGTCACTGCCGACCCGTCCAATGGCTATGCCCATGGCTCGCGCGACGCCGACCAGCTGTTCGCCTCGCTGACCGCCAGCTACGAGTACCGCGAAGGCGCCCTGTCGCTGGCGCCGTACACACGGCTGAATGCCAGCTTCACCAAGCTGGACGACTTCAGCGAACGGGGCGGCGGTATCTACGGGCTGTCGTACGAACAACAGCGCCAGCGGACCTTCACCTCGTTCCTGGGCGTGCGCAGCGGCTACGACATCCAGACCGGCGCCGGCGTGCTCACGCCGCGGGTCGGGCTGGCGTGGGGTCACAACTTCAGCCACAGCGACGACTACCGCATGCGCTACACCGACCAGACCAACGACGGCGTGCTGTATCGCCTGTCACCCGACCCGATGGACAGCAACTTCGTCGACCTGGACCTGGGCCTGGACTTCAGCCTCAGCCAGAGCTGGCGCCTGGGCTTCTCGTACAAGACCGCGCTGGCCACCGACGAGCGCAACGAGATGTTCCGCATCGGCCTGGACGGGCGCTTCTGACCCCTGCCCTGGCGCCCCTTTGCCGGCCTCACCGGCGAAGGGGGCTGGTCAATCTGCATGACGCCTGTCGGCAAAGGTGCCGACAGCGCGTTGCGCGGCTACAATGCGCGGCTACCGTGACCAGCCAGACTAAAAAGACATGTCCCTACCCAAGCATCACCTGGAATTGCTCAGCCCCGCCCGCGACGTGGCGATTGCCCGCGAGGCGATCCTGCATGGCGCCGATGCGGTGTACCTGGGTGGCCCGAGCTTCGGTGCCCGCCACAACGCCTGCAACGAGGTGAGCGATATCGCCGGGCTGGTGGAGTTTGCCCACCGCTACCACGCGCGGGTGTTCACCACCATCAACACCATCCTGCACGACAACGAGCTGGAGCCGGCGCGCAAGCTGATCCACCAGCTGTACGACGCCGGCGTCGACGCGCTGATCGTGCAAGACCTGGGGGTGATGGAGCTGGACATTCCGCCCATCGAGCTGCACGCCAGCACCCAGACCGACATCCGCACCCTGGCACGGGCCAAATTCCTCGACCAGGCCGGCTTCTCGCAGCTGGTGCTGGCCCGCGAGCTGAACCTGCAGGAAATCCGCGCCATCGCCGACGAAACCGACGCGGCCATCGAGTTCTTCATTCATGGCGCGCTGTGCGTGGCGTTCTCCGGGCAGTGCAACATCTCTCACGCCCAGACCGGACGCAGCGCCAACCGTGGCGACTGTTCCCAGGCCTGTCGCCTGCCCTACACCCTCAAGGACGAAAAAGGCGGCGTGATCGCCTACGAGAAGCACCTGCTGTCGATGAAGGACAACAACCAGAGCGCCAACATCCGCGCCCTGGTAGAGGCTGGCGTGCGTTCGTTCAAGATCGAGGGCCGCTACAAGGACATGGGCTACGTGAAGAACATCACCGCCTACTACCGCCAGCGCCTGGACGAAGTGCTCGAAGACCGCACCGACCTGGCCCGCGCCTCCAGCGGCCATACCGCGCACTTCTTCGTGCCCGACCCGGACAAGACCTTCCACCGCGGCAGCACCGACTACTTCGTGAGCGAGCGCAAGATCGACATCGGCGCGTTCGATTCGCCCACCTTCACCGGCCTGCCGGTGGGTGTGGTGGAAAAGGTCGGCAAGCGCGACCTGCAGGTGGTCACCCATGCACCGCTGTCCAACGGCGACGGCCTCAACGTGCTGGTCAAGCGTGAGGTGGTCGGCTTTCGTGCCAACATCGCCGAGGCCAGGGGCGAGTTCGACGAAGACGGCGAAAAGCGCTACCGCTACCGCGTAGAGCCCAACGAGATGCCCAAGGGCCTGCACCAGCTGCGCCCCAACCATCCGCTGAGCCGCAACCTGGACCACAACTGGCAGCAGGCGCTGCAGAAGACGTCGGCCGAACGCCGTATCGGCCTGGGCTGGGTCGCGCAGTTGCGTGAACACGGCCTTGAGCTGACCGCCACCAGCGAGGAAGGCATCAGCGCCAGTGCCACCCTGCCCGGCCCGTTCGGCCCGGCCAACAAGCCGGAGCAGGCGCTGGAGCAACTGCACGACCTGCTCGGCCAGCTGGGCACCACCCAGTACCACGCCACCGGCATTCGCCTGGATGCGCCGCAGGCGTACTTCATTCCCAACTCCCAGCTCAAGGCGCTGCGCCGCGACGTGATCGAGAGCCTCACCGCCGCCCGCGTTGCCGCGCACCCGCGCGGCAGCCGCAAGGCCGAGACGGTACCGGCGCCGGTATACCCCGAGTCGCACCTGTCGTTCCTGGCCAACGTGTACAACCAGAAGGCCCGCGACTTCTACCACCGCCACGGGGTCAAGCTGATCGATGCGGCCTACGAGGCCCACGAAGAGCCCGGCGAAGTGCCGGTGATGATCACCAAGCACTGCCTGCGCTTCTCGTTCAACCTGTGCCCCAAGCAGGCCAAGGGCGTCACCGGCGTGCGCACCAAGGTTGCGCCCATGCAGCTGATTCACGGTGACGAGGTACTGACCCTGAAGTTCGACTGCAAGCCGTGCGAGATGCACGTGATCGGCAAGATGAAGGGGCACATCCTCGACCTGCCGCAACCGGGCAGCGTGAAGCACATCGTGGGCCATATCAGCCCCGAAGACCTGCTCAAGACCGTGCCGCGCGGCACGCACTGAGTGCCGCCCGGGCGGTCATGCGCCCTGCATGACCGCCCGCACCCGGCGGCGCAGGCCTACCCCCTGGCCGCCAGCTGGCCTTGCCTGGCCAGGGTCAGTTCCTCGATGCTGATCTCGCGCATGCGAAACTTCTGCACCTTGCCGGTGACCGTCATGGGGAACTCGTCCACCAGGCGAAAGTGCCGCGGCACCTTGAAGTGGGCGATCTGCGCCCTGGCCCATTCGCGCAGTTCGTCTTCGCTGGCACTGTGTCCGGGGTGGAACTTGACCCAGGCCACGATCTCCTCGCCATAACGGCTGCACGGAATGCCGATCACCTGTACGTCGGCGATGGCCGGGTGGGTGAAGAAGAACTCCTCCAGCTCCCGCGGGTAGATGTTCTCGCCACCGCGAATGATCATGTCCTTGCTGCGCCCGACGA
>OLII01000093.1_pt1 | contig 32198 bp, 63 predicted proteins | sample 1609481 | NCBI WGS metagenome assembly OLII01 (sample SAMN05416859, study PRJEB24817) | seawater metagenome | isolation source: Sea water | place: Canada:Atlantic | collected 2013-11 | reverse complement strand
AGTTTGTAGTTTATGACGACAAATAGTGTTTTTATTAATTTTATACGTTGTTGTAACACGTTTTAATGTGATTACAACGCTTGGGCTATGAATTGAAGCCCTAATACTAAAGTTCAATTCACAACACAAACCTTAACAGGGCTTTTATTTATAGGCTTTGTTATAAAACGTTTTTTATGTACAGAATAACTAAAGTTGATATTGGATGGATAGTTGAAAGGTTAGAATTTAAGTATAAATTTTTAGGACTTCACTTTTGTAAAGTATGGATGCCTTATGTAAAAACTTCTGGAATGGATGAATGCTGGGGTCATTCTGAAAAAAAGTACGCAATAATGAATCTTAAAAATGAAATAGAAAAAGACACTTACGGAATTTGGTAAATGTTTTATAACGTACTCGAATATGATTATGTGCGTGTAAAAATGCAGAAACTTAGAATAAAAACAATAGTAAATAAATAGAATATTAACTTTAAATAAAGACCTATTGAGCATTAATTATATGCGTTGTTAGGCACTTTTAAAATTATGGAAAAAAAGATGATAGTATTAGCGGTTGGATTAGGATTACTAATTTTTGGGTTTATGACAATACCTGAAATATATGGATATGTTTGTAGTGGTGTTGGTGGATTTGTATTTGGTTGGGGTTTAGCAACAAAGCAATAATTTTTATTGTGCCTAACGGATGTGGTTAAGGTTAGTTGCGTGAATTAAAAACTTAAATAAATAGATATGGATAACATAGAAATACTTAAATTAAAAGATAGGCACAGGATTATTAAAGAACATAACTTTAATACTATGGCAGAAGTTGAAGCATACAGGAGAGCTATTGACGATTACAGGTCTAAGCAATTAACTTTAACCGATGTTAGCAGTATGTTTTCTGCTAAACAAATGGAACAAGCCTTTAATGATGGTGCTAAGGCTGAAAAAGATAGATGTGGCGAATTTGAAATAGAAAATTACTGCTAACTTATTTGTGTATGATTAGTAGCGTAGGATTAAAACAATAATTTAATAAATAAAACAATGACAATAGACGAAATAAATACAATAAGATTAGCACTAGACACACCTGAAAATAACAGACATTATGTAAAGCATACAACTGATGCTAAAATGATTCTAAACAAGGAACAAGAAGCTATTAATTATACACGTTGTTGTACGGAGTTATGCGATTGTGCAATGCCTGACCCAATAGACCCATTTGCAGAAGTTGACAAAGACACTTGTAGAAAATGCAATAACTTGATAGCATAATTACTTACAACGTAATTAGATATGGCACGTTGCCTCACCAACTTAAATTAATATACAAATGAATTGGATTAAAAGATTATTTACAAAAAAAGAAACAAAGCAATGTGTTATATCTGTTGTTAGCAGTAGTAAAGGGTTTAAAAGTAAGTACGTTGTTTCTTATGGCAGAAGTGGATTATATGACCTTTATAATAGTAAAGACGAGTTAATATGTGATGGTGTTAATTATAAAGACTTAAAGAATATACTTGGCAAGTAGTTATTACTGCTAACTACTATTAACATCACCTTAACCAAAGCAAAAACCTTTATAAATGGATAAAAATGCCTTGAATTACACTTTAAAAGATTGGAATAATATTATTTTAAATGATATAAACACAATCTTCTACAATAAAAAAACTGGTAACTATATAAGATTAGTTGAAAACGGAAGGAGTTATGGTATTTGGGTAGGTAAAAAATTCCTATCAATTAAAAAAATAGACGAACAAAAAACATTAACTTATAATGATTATAATGATTGTTCTGATGCTTTAAAAAAGATATTAATAGACTTAGAAAATATTTAAAACTAAAACAACAATATATTTGTTAATAAGTATATTTTTAAAAAATAACATAAATTAATACATTTATATAAATATAAATAATATGACTAAAAAATCATTTAGACCTAGATTAAGAGGTCAGGTATTAAAAGCTTATAATAATTTAATAAAAGTAGAAAATAGGGTTCTTGTAATCGGTGACTTACATGAGCCTTTTTGTTTAGACGGTTACTTGTCTTTTTGTAAGGAGCAGTATAAAACACATAACTGTAATAAAGTTGTTTTTATTGGGGATATAATAGACAACCATTACTCTTCATATCACGAGACTGATGCAGAAGGCATGGGTGGTAAGTATGAATTAGAACAAGCTATCAAAAAACTATCGAAATGGTATAAAGCTTTTCCTGATGCAGATGTAACATTAGGTAATCATGATAGGATTATTATACGAAAAGCACAATCCTCTAATATACCTAGTAAATGGATAAAAGAGTTTGGAGAGGTGTTAGAAACACCTAATTGGAGATTTGTAACAGAGGTCTATATTGATGGTGTTAGATATGTTCATGGAGATAAAAGCGGTAAGCCAAGAATGGCAACTAAAAGAGATATGGTTTCAACTGTATCTGGTCACTACCATACCGATATGTATGTAGAATGGATGTTTGGTAAGACAAGAGCTATATTTGCTATGGCGGTAGGTTGTGGTATAGATAGTAAGTCTTACGCAATGGGCTACATGCAAGGGGGTAAGAAGGAGGCTATAGGTGTAGGTATTGTAAAGGGTGGTAATATTGCTTTTAATGTCAAAATGGATTTATAATGAAAGATAAAATAGTAGAAGATTTAAAGAAAGAGTTTGATATAAGAAGTTGCATAGGTATTACCAAGTACAATACAACATTACAAGACAATAATAAGGATGATTTTTTACAGCACCTAAAGGAAGAGTTAATGGATGCTTGCCTTTATATTCAAAAACTACAAAGCAATGATTCATAAAATTACATCTCCTTTGTTTATAGACCTACCAAGAAAGACTAGAAAAGACAAAAGAGTATACCTAAACATGAATACTTACAGAAATCTACACCATAGAATAAACAATGATGCTAAAATAAGGTATTTAGAGGTGGTTAGAGAGCAGTTAGACGGTATTTCTATACTAACACCTGTCGAGGTAACTTACAAGGTCTTAAAAGGCTCTAAAAGACGTTTAGATAAAATGAATGTCGTGAGTGTTGTAAGTAAGTATTTATTAGATGCAATTACCGAGTGTGGATGCTGGGAAGATGATAACGATGAATTTGTTAAAAAAGAAACAATCCTACCTACAGAACTTGATAGAGAAAACCCAAGAGTAGAAATAATAATAAAAGAGATTTAATGTTAGATAAACTTGCGAAACATCACGTACTATGGCTGCAAATGCTTATAAACCTAGGGTGTAACCCTGTATTAGCTAAAGATATTGTTCAAGATATGTACCTTCGGCTTTATGATTTAGTAAAGGATGAGTCTAGGATAATGTATAAAGATGATGTAAATAGGTATTATGTTTACATTACGTTAAGAAATATGTATTTTTCAAGACTAAAGAAAATTAATAAAAATCCTGAATTTGATTTGTTAGACAAGGATGTTGTTGATGATAATTTATATGATGAAGATGAAAACATAGCTTTCGATTTACTAAATACAAAGATTAAAGATATTACTAAAGATTGGACTGTGTACGATAAAAGGCTGTTTGAGATATATTTTATGCAAGGAATCTCTTTAAGAAAAATATCTAAAGAAACAGGTATTGGTCTTAGTTCTATACATAACTCTATCCAAAATTACAGAGAAATTGTTAGAGCTGAGTTATCAGAAGATTTACAAGATTATTTTAATAAGGATTATCATAAAATTAAATAAATAATGAAAGAAGATAAGTATTACATAGAGTTAGAGAAAAAAGGTTACTACGAAACAATAGATAAGAGGTCTAAAGACTATAGAGAGTATAAGCAATGGTTATCTAAGAATAACTACAATTCTTTAAAAGAAAACATAGAGAAGCAACCTAAAGGCTTAGGAGATACTGTTGCTAGTATAACCAAAGCTACCAACATAGATAAGGTTGTTAAGTTCTTAGCAGGTGATGATTGTGGTTGCGATGAAAGAAAAGATAAATGGAACGATATTTTTAAGTACAAGACGGTTAAATGTGTTACCGAAGAGGATTATATCTTTCTAATTAATTTCTTCAACACTTATAAAGGTAAGGTTGATTTTAAACATAAGCAAAGATTGATAGATATTTACAACTATGTTTTTTCATATAACGAAAATAGAAACACATCTTGTGCTAGTTGTGTTGCTAAAATAGTAAAAAATTTGCAAAGATATTTGTCAGTTTATAAATAATTCATATATTTGACCTATGAGAGATACAAAAAATAAAAGTTTTTGGGATTTAGGATTAAATCTAGTAACAGGTATTAAAGAGCAAAACTATACCGAGCAAAAGAAAGAATCGAGAAGGTATGAAAAATACAAGTACGATAAATTTAACAATAGAGGTAGAAAACGAGTTAGTAGTGAAGTTGGAGAATTATTTAAAAAACAATTTCAATCTAATTAACTACCAAGTTGTGCCAGATACAAAAATATTGTATGAAAACAATCCTTACTTCCGTAAGTTGGTAAAAATAGAGAAAGAAGCTAGATTAGCTAAATACAAATATATAAATGATAATATCTGATTTAGAGAGAAGAAACAAGAGGGTTATAGGTAGCTATTACGCACAAGCTATATCAGAGCTTTATTCTGGATGCTCTATAATGGATATGCAGTACGCATTAATGTATTACGAAGAGGAGGAAAAGTATTTGGCTTGTGAAGGTATAAAAAGAGCATTAGATGATTTTATATCTAACTCTATTATTAAGGGGTTTTTGGAAAGTGATTAAGAATAACAAAATTAAATAAAAACTAAATTATTATGGATTATAATAATTGCTCTAATGTTGTTGGAGAAGTAATAAGTAAAACACTTGGAGGTAAGTGTTGTTTTTTAGATAAAAATAATATTGTATGGAAACTTATAAATGATGAATGGATAGGTAAAAGAAGTGTTTGGACTAAAGATTGGAGAAGTTGTTGGTTAGAAGACACCACTATTGATAATGTAAATTCTTGGTGGTGCGGTGGTAAAGATGCTGATTATACAGAAATATTTAAAAGGACTAAACCAAGTAGTATCGAATCTGCTTTAAAACACCATCTTAAAAGCGTTGGCAAATGAACGCTAACGGTTTGTGTATGGCATCGTTTTAATGTGCTATACACGTTGTTAGCTACTGTAAGCGGATTAATAAACTAAAATTAAATAAAATGGAAAATACATTAACAGAACAAGACTTAAATGACTTACAATACTTTTGGCAAGAAAAAGAAGATTTAGAAAGGCTAAGTACTTTTGAAAGACTTATACCTATTCTTGAAAAGGAAAAGCCCGAAGTGTTGAAAGCTTGGAATGATTACAAAGCAAGTAAAAAGATACTTGACATTGTAATATATAGCTTATTGTAGCTAACTGTATTGTGTATGATTAGTAGCGTGAAATTAATAATAAATTAAATAAATAAATATGAAAGTAAAGAAAGTATTAAAAATAATGAGAAAAAAATATGGGTGGCAAGGAGATATTAGCAAAGAACAAGAAATTTTTGCACAGACTATTGTAAATGCTACGTTAGAAGCTATTAATTATACACGTTGTTGTACGGAGTTAAAGGCTCTGAAAGATGGTAAAAATGGCGAAGGTATGGATTTAGTGAAAGATTTTAATAAGGCATTTAGAAACCTTTAATTACTTACAACTGATTTGTGTAACAGATTTAGCGATAATATAAACTAAAAATTAATAAAATGACAATAGACAAAAAACGAGAAATAATTGAAGAAGCGTTTAATTATTACCACGATAGAACATCTTTAACAAGTAAAGAAGAAAAACAATTACTTAACTTAGTAAATGAGCTTTATGAAGCTATTTCTGTTACACGTTGTTGTACGGAGTTATGCGATTGTGCAATGCCTGACCCAATAGACCCATTTGCAGAAGTTGACAAAGACACTTGTAGAAAATGCAATAACTTGATAGCATAATTACTTACAACACTAAGATAAAATTTGTGAGGCACGAATGAATTTTATCGACTGTTGACAAGCGTATGACGGAGATGGTACATCGAGTAATATGCGTTAAACTTAAACAAAAAAACCCCTTACTAATAAAAGCAAGGGGTTTTTGATTATTAGTTTCTACTAAACTCCTACCGTTACTGTAAAACCTGCTGCGGTTAAAGCAGCGGCAACTCCACTAGCGTTAGGTAGTATAAAGTTAGCGGGTACTCTTTCCATTCCTGAGAAAGATAAAGTATATCCACTTAAATCACCCATTGCACCACCACTTACTATAGTACCACCAGTTACATCGCAACCATGTTCTAGTCCTGCAATAAATACGTTTCCGTTATTGTCTTCTACTAAAATAGTAGGACTTCCATAAGAAAGTAATTTAACAGTTTTATGGTCTTCTTTAGTTAACTTGCTTAAAGTTAATTCTAGCACTTGTTCAAATACAGTAGTTCCATTCTCTCTACTAGATTGAATGTTCTCTGTAAAGGTTGATGCGTTTCTAATATCGAATTTATAAGCAGCTACACCAGTACCAACAGAATCAATCACATCTGTATCTGTAACATCGTATGTAACGTCTGTTAAATCAATATCTCCTTTGTTTACGAAATAGATAGCTTTTAATCCTCCTACAGAGTCTTTACAAGGCTCTAATCTACCTCTTGAAATATCACAACTCATTATGTTTTTATTTTTTAGTTATTAAAAAAGGGTAGATAGATAAACTCCATCTACCCTTGTTATTTTTATATTAAGGCTAATTATTAGTTAGCTCCGTTTGTAATACCGTATGTTACAATATCCTCTACTACTCCGTACTGAATACCAGCAGTAAATCTCATAATTACTCTTACATTCTGAGAACCGTCTAAGTCAGCCATATCTAAAATCTTAACTTCGTTGTGGTCAGACATTAAACCTGTACCAAACCATAAGTTGTCTTTAGTTGTAGCAATGGCAGTATCATCAGATAATCCATTAGCCATAAACAACTTAACTCCATCAAACCAAATTACATTAATGTCTTGGTTATTTCCTTGTGCCATAAAACCATTAGCTCCTTGACCTCCAGATTGGAAACCTCCTAAAGAACGTTTGTACGCTCTAAATATGTTTTGAGATACGTAGATATAGAAATCATCTCTACCATATAAAGATGATGGAATAGCATCCACAATCTTACCTAATTCATCCACTACGTTTGCAGCAGTTACAGTTGTTCCTGCAACTTCTTGCGCAGCAGGTAAAGCAGCATCAGCAGCTAATAAAACCTCAAATCCATCAAATTCTCCAGCAGTTGCATTAACTCCTTTCCAAATAGTGTTTTCTGTTTTTTGTGCTACCTTTGCAGCTACGTGCATAATTAGGTAGTCTTGGAATGTTTTAGGTAAGTTATCAAAAGCAGAGTAACCCATTTGGATTGCTTCCCAATCACTTCTAAAATCTTTCTTACATAACTCTAAATTTACTTGAAACTCCTCTGGTTGAAGGATTCTTTCAGTTAAAGTTAATGTAGATGTGTCTGCGAAATCACAAGTACCGTCTTTTACGATACCGTCTAATTCCATTCTCTTAACAACCTCTTTAAATTTAACATTAGGTCTAACAGTTAATCCACCGTTAGCAATAGTGTTACCAGATAAAAGAGCTGCGGAAATATATTTTCCAGCAAATTCACCTGCATAAGTTGTAGTAATACTTGTAGTTGTAGCCATTTCTTAATTTTTAATTGTTTAACGCATAAGCAACCCTTTGCTCAGTTGTCATTGCTTGTTTATTTATATATGATTTTTGTACTTTTTGTTCTGTTTTTGCTTCTGGAGAGTGAACAATCTCTTCAATGTTTGATAACTCAACGTCATCTTTAGATAATTTAGCAGGTACATCAGCCTCTTTAGAATCAGACTTATCTTCGATTAATGCTTTAATCATAGATAATAACTCTTGTTTAACTTGTGACAATTCCTCACTAGTTGCAAAACTAACTTGTACTTGCTCTACCTCTTTTTTAGGCTCTTCAACCACATCTTCTGCTAACTCAACATCTTTAGTGTCTGTAACTTCTTCTGTAGATAAAACCACTTCATCAACAACCTTTGTTTCTTTAACCGACTCTTCTTTAGCTAAACCTACAAGATTCTTAACTTCACTTAGGATTTCTTTATAATTCATACTTACTGTTTTATATTAATATAACTTTCATTTAATTTAATTGTCGTATTTTATAGGTTATTCAGTAGCTTTACCTCCTATAAATCCAACACCTTGCGACCAATATTTAGGTTGCTTACACTTCTTTTTCTCACACTTTTTAATAGTGTACGTGTTTAGACATTTACAATATTTAGCTCTTTCTGCCATATTATCTTTCTTTTACAGACCAAGTAGAGTCAACCTCTAAAGTACAGTTATCGTCATCTAATAGGTTTGCTATCTGCCAAAATATAATATCATTTTGATTTAATATTACAGAAGTTTGACCTGCCCAAATACCTACGTCTCTACCTCCTTGAAAATTATTAACTGTTCTTACTTGAGCATACTCTACAGATACATTAGCTTGAGTATCTATCTTTATTAAAAACAATTCGTAGTTATCATTATCTTTTCCGTCTATTAAGAAATCCCAATTAACTGTAAATTCTCTTGGATTAATACCTATATGTCTTAACCTACCATTAGCAGGGCTATCAAAGTGTTGTAAATCTACAGCCGTAAAAGTTCCGTTTAAGTCTACTGCCGTACCTTGAGTTGCTATTACTGTTTGAACTTCTGCGTCATTATTTAAAGCACCACCTACGAAAGTATTAGAAATACCTATATTGTTATCCCAATCACAAGGTAAATCAGAAGCCGTTAAATTAGGAAATATGTTTGTATCATTAGCGTTAAAAGCATCATCTCTACTTATTATAGCTCCCTTAATCTGTACAGTTGAAGGATTAGGAAAGTTAGCAGTCTGAAAATCACAGAAAGGTGCTAAAGTTGGTAGGTCACAGTTAATATCTGTTAAAAATCTACTATTCATCTGAAACAAAAGACCTTCTTTAAATAGAGGTTCAGTCATTGTACCCGCTAAACTTCTAACAATACTTGTAGTGATTCGGAAACCACCTCGCCATAATCCATGTAAAGTAAGAGAAGGACTACCTCCAAATCTACCTGTTCCAAGTTCTAAACCTTGTCTGTAATCGTAAATGTCGCCTAAATTCGTACAGTCAATATAATTAACCCTTGCAAATTCAAAAGCATTAAAACCTGTTGCATCATAAAGTTCATAAACCTTTGAAGATGCACCTGTAACGCTTACATAATAATCAAATCCTAGCAAGTTTCCGCTACCTATGACAATACTTTCAGAAATAAACATTGTATAATTATCTTCACTAGAAGTTAAACCACTTAAATCAAAAGAGTAACCTTTAATAGTTATACCGTTTACAGGTACAGTAATTTGTGTTGTACCTAAATCAATTACACCGTCAAGAAAATATTCTTTTGTGCTATCTATTGTACCACCTAAAGTTGTTGCAAAATTTAATTGGTTAACTATTATCCTATTATCTAGTATATCATCAACTGGAGTAGAACCACTTGGAAACAACTTCCACTCAACACCATTGTAATACCTATTAGCATTGTTATCAGTATCAAATACAATAACACCCTCCTCAGGGTTTAGCTCGTTAATTTGAGCAAGTGTGTGCTTGTCTGGTCTTACATTATAGCTTGTGTTTCCTGTTATTCTACTCATTTAATATTTTTTTAAGTTCGTCTATAAATTCAGATTGTGTCATTTCTTCATCACTAGACATATCCTCAACCTTGTCACTAAAAATACCCTCTATAGATAAACCTAAATACTTTCCGTTTTTGACATCTGCCCAAACTTCGTCATTATCTATCTTCATTGTTACAGCCCAAGCACCTTGCACAGCATTTAATCCATATAAAACACTTTTATCTTTATTAGGGTCATCTACTATCCAACTTTCAATTACAGAAACACCTGTAGTTAGTTCTGCATGTTCTAGTGTTGCATTATTGTTTTTAAGTCTTTTAAGGTATAATTCAGATGCTTTTCTTACAGTATCTTTAGAGAATGTAATGTTATACATATAATCACCTTTACGCCTTTTAATCTTCTTATCAGGCACTAAAGCTAGTCCTACGATAATTCTTTTATCCTCGTCAATAGTTTTAAAATCTACTTCGTGTTTACTTAAAGCGACAAAGTTTTCTTCAATAGCAGGAAACTCTACTAAGGATATTGCATTAATACCCTCCTCTTCTAGGTGTTCGTCTATAAATAGTTCTATAGTATCTAATTCATTCATAATTATATTTATTAAGGTAACTCTAAAAATTTATTACGTTTTATTTGTTTGGTATTTCATTTAAAAACTAGCATTACTTCTAATATCAGCATCTATCTGTTGTTGTGTTGTAACATCTCTTGATACTACATACGCTCTTAATGGTTGGTCAAACCTACTACCTATAGCTTCTGCTATTTGGTTTCTATCAGAACTACCTGCTAGATTAAAGTTAAATTCTCTTCCGTTACCACTACCTGAGCCACCACCAAAACCACCGCCAATTTGACCACCACTTCCTGCTGATGATTGGAACTTTTGCCTAGCTATTGCAGCAACTTGCAAAAGTCCGCTAGAGACCGTAGCTATAGCCATAGGTACTTTCATCCAAGCTGGAACAGTTAAAGATGACATAACTTGAGTAGCTGCTAAATATGTATTTATTGTTGCGTTAGCAATATTTGCAGCTTTATTTAATTTAAATCTCTTTTTCTCAATAGCTTCTTGTTTTTTTCTTAAAGCTTCGTCATTAGCACCTATCTGTAACTGTATTCTTTTTCTTTCTTCCTTGGAAAGATTTTCATTAAGAAGTCTTTGATTTAATTCGTTGTTTAATGCGTTTGTTTTGTTTCTCTCTGTTGCTAGTTGTCTATCAAATTCTCCATTGATAAAATCAGTAGCACCATTAGCTACCTTCATGAATTGGTCAGCCCAAAACTTCTGAACCTCATACTCCCTTCGCTTCCTCTCTTGCAAGGTCTCTATCTCGGCTTCATAATCATCACCACCACCAATAGCGTCCTTTCTGAGTTTTCCTAATTTTCTAAACAAATCAAACAGAGGCTTGTATTGTTCTTCTATTTGTTTTGTGTTATTTCCTAGATTTAAAAACGCTTCATTTTTAGCGTCCTCCGTTTCTTTTATCGAGTCTGCAATTAGTTTAGCTTTAGTTTTTTCGTCATACTTACTGTTTTCATTTGTTTTCTTTATGAAGATATCTTGTTTTTTATCTAAAGACTTAACGTAATTATTGTAATCATTAGTTGATTTAGCTATCTCTTTGTTCTTGCTTTTATTTAAAGCCTCCTCCTCGTATTTTAAAGTAATATCTAACTTATCTTTCTCGTACTTTATCTTAATAGCCTTTTTCTCCTCTTCTGATGTTACGGTTTTTAGCAACCGCTTATTTTCAGCATCTAGTTCAGCTATCTCTATCTTTTTTCTGTACGCATCTACGGCATCTAATTGACTTTTTACTGAAAGCTCTAATTCTTCTGGTGTTGCAAATGGGTTTATTTTAGCGGGTTTACTCCCTTTATTTTTTTTACCAAAATCTTGTATTTTTTTTAACGCTTTCTCAACCTCTATAATTTCCAACTCATAAGCATACCATGTGTCTGTAAGACCTTCTATAGCGGACTGCTTTTCTTTTAATCCATTCAATTCAGCTTTTAATTGAGCCTCACTCCCCTTCTCAATAATCCTAACATCTTCAGCTAATCCATTTATATCTGTAAGAAGATTTTTTTCCTCCTCCATTAACCTTACAATCTTTAAAGCGTGAGACACCCTCCTGTCGTAAATAGCGTTTATCATTTTTTCACCCTCTGCCGTAGAGCCTCCTTCTTTTAATGCCTGTTTCCTTAAATCGTTCTGCCTCTTAATCTCGTCATTAGCTTGTTTAAGTGTTTTAAATCTACTCTCAGATAATTCTTTCTCTATTTCTTCAAACCTAGCAACCTTCTCTCTTATTACTAGCTCTTGTTTTTTCTCATAAAGCAAGTCTCTTAAAGCTTTTACTTGCTCTTCGTAACTTCCGTTTGTTTGTTTTAGTATTTTTCTAAACTCATTACTTGTTACTGAAAGTGATTTTATAATACCAACCCTATCCTCTAGTGATAAATTATCTCTATCTAACGCTGTATTATGTGCTTCTAAAACATCTACTTGTTTTTGTAATTCTTGCGTTAAATCTTTAGTACTATCTTCTGCTTTCTTTTGCGCTCCGTAAAAATAGTCTAATGCAGATATTACAGCAGTTATTGCAAATACAATACCTAAAGGACCTAACATTAGCTTACCCATCTCTTTTAACGCAGCTCCAGCGCCACCAGCAGCTTTAGCGGTAAATCCAAACTGAGAAACTAACTGCGTAAGGTTGTTTGCAACACCTCGAATACCATAAGGCATATCAGAAACAACCCTACTCATCTCCATTACGGAAGCAGTAGCACCACCTGTAGCTTTAGAGGTTGTGTCCATAGCGTCAGCCATGTCTGGCATATTCTTCTTAATATCCTTATGTAATTTACTAAATGCTGAGTTAGCCTCGGTAAACCCTTTAGTTATATTATCTACGTTTATCTTACCACTCTTAGTATCTACTTGAATTTGATACGTGATGAACTCTGTATTATCTGCCATTTAGTGCTTTTCTACGTTTAATACTCATTTTTAATTCCTTAAATGTTAAAGGGTATTCGTATAACCCTTTAGCTATTTGCATATCTTCATCTTGCACTAGCCAATCATTACTAGCTAATAAATCTAACATATCTCTTATCATAATGTTTGTATATTTAATGTATCACTAAAGATAGACACGTTACCTGCGCCATCTACCGCTTGTACTTTTACTAAGTAATCTGTTCTTGATGTTAATAGGGTAATTTCTTTACTTAAACCTGCAACTGTGTAAGTATTTACACCATCGATATAAATATCATATCCAACAACAGCAATATTGTCTGTACTAGCATCCCACTCTAGGTTTATAACAGTATCAGATATGTTACTATATCTAATGTTTTGAGGTTGTGATGGTGGCACTACATCTCTTGTGTTAGTCGTGTCCATTCTTACTTGTGCTGTTAAAGCCGACTCATTTCCGTCATCATCTAACGCAGATACCTGAATATCGTAAGAGGTATTTATATCTAAATCAAAAGCAGTATATTCTGTAAATACAGCTATTGTATCATAAAGAACGCTATCAATATAAATATTATAACCAACCAACTCAGAATCATCCGTACTAGCACCCCAATTAAATGTCAAACTATAGTTACCAGCAAAAGCTAATGTTAAATCAGTAGGTGTTGTTGGTGGTGAGCTAGGTACTACCGAAGGAACTACTGTAGGAAATTTAAGTATTAACTCAATATCCGTTAAGCCTGTGGTCAGATTAGTTCTTATGTTGTTTATGATAAACTCCTCTCCTTTAACTATCAAGGTGTCATTTAAGTTATAGTCTAGTAAAAAACCTAGATTAGCCTTCATTTTTAAGTCAAATATTCTAGTCTGCTTGTCAAATATAGTAGATATGTATTCGCTATAATACCGACTAAACAAACTATTAGTTACTTCTAACCCTGAAAATTCATCAAACTCAATACCAAAATTCAAACTTCTGTCTCTTGTTAGCGTATTATTACTAGCCCTGTTATATGTAGAAAAACCCCCTTTACTTAAAAACCCTAACTTGTAACTAGAAAAACTAACAGCTTGTGAAATATTGTAAAACAATATAGGTTTTGTGATAGTAGGGCTTTGGTTACTATCAGCTAACCATCCATTACTCATGGGTGTAAAGTCTTGCTTATCGTTCTCATCAGAAAGCCTCTCGAAATACATTTTCTCAAAAGGTAATTGTATTTTGTAGTTCTTACCGTCAAATATTAAACTAGAGTTAGTACCGTCAGCAGAAGACTCAAATTCCAAATCCCCAAACTCTACTTGTGATATTTCGTTTTTATTTATAATACCAAAAGTTTTAGGCTCAGAGAACTTAAATTCTACGTTTTTATAAAGACTCATTCTTTTTACAGAAATATCTTCATTATCTACGAATTTAGTTACATCTATAGTGTTTCCGTCATTGTAATATTCTGGAAGTGGCTTTACCACGATAACACCATTATCATCCACAAAAGATGTTAGATTAAAGGCATTATACAACCCTTTTAAGAAGTCTAAAATCTTAATTTTAGGAACATTCTTTGTTATTTCAATTTTACTTAAAAGCACTTGTGTGCCAATAAATGTAGAATAAAAAGAAGATAATGTATCGCTAGGTATTCCTGTTCCATCACAAGATACACTTGAAGAGGGCGCTCTATATCTAACTTGTTTTATTTCTAAATCTAATTCATAGGTATTCAGAAAACCATTAGAGCTTATCCTTACAGATACATCATCCCATATTTTTACATTCTCAGAACATAGTATAGCTGTTAAACTATTGTCTCCTGTTACGTTTTCTGCCTTAGCAATAACATTCGTTCCGTCTAAAACCTCTATAGTGTATAAACTGCCTGTTGATGGAGATAGTACAGTTACGCTAGGTATAATATGGTATTGCTGAACATCTGTTTTTAACAAACCTCCATTTTCCCAAAACGTTTCCATCGGTCTCTGCTCTTGGTAAGTAACATCTAACTCAAAGTCAGAATCCTCATCGTTTGTGCCAACTCTGTACGTTATAGATGCAGAAGTATCAGGATTTGATGTTGGCGCAAGAAGTCCTTTAGAGTTATGAAGCAACATATAAGCCTTATCAAAATGCTCCGAACCAAAGAAGTCATCAGAAAAGTTTATACTTGCATACTTATCTTGTATTGCTGAAACAATATGCTTTACTTTTATAGCTGGTTTTAGGTCTGTAAAATCTAACCCATGAGAACCGTCTAAATTAGAGTCATAAAGGTTTGTAGATTTACCCTGTGCAAAAACTAAACTAGATGGCGCACTCTCTCCAGAACTATCGTAAAACCACTTATTTAACGCTGATATAGATGGGTATATTATATCTCTATTTTCAGACAATACCATAGTATCGCCCTCAAGACCTAAACCTGTCTTAAAACCGTCATAAACATTATCTATATTATATTCGTGATTGTATTTATCTAACGTAGATAAGCTTGATAATTCTGTATCGCCTATTATATTCTTTAGGTTTGTCATACCTCCAAAGAAAGTTACCCTGTACGAGTAAACAGAACCATTTTTAACCACAGATTCAGATAATCTAATATATCCAGACCTAAAAAATAAACCATTTAAGTAAATCTCTGCCTTTTGCTTTATTCTAGCATCAAATCCGTTATCTATACTAACATTGTAGTAGTGCTTAAATATCTTATTATTAGTTTTAGATGCAGGTAGAGAAAACTCTTGTGAGAAATCTGTGAACACCTTAGATACATCTCTAACATCTTGTATAGACGATGTTAATTCTATTTCTTCAAAATCAAAGAAATCTACCCTCTCAAAATTAGGCTCTCCTAAAGGGTTTCCGCTAGTATCTATATATAATTGTGGTTGTAACCTCATTAAACAATGTTATTTATTACATCATTAGCAAATTCTACATTTATAGTGTAGTTTATTAACTTATCGTTTGTAACAGTTTTAAACTCAATTTCGCTATCTACTATATTTATACCGCTTAATATATTGTTCTTAAAGTCATACAAGCTAACTTCCTCAGAAAGCATTAGTTGTTTAAAAGATTCATTTAATTCTTCTACAACGAAACCAGAGTTAAGCACCAAGCTTTCTTTTCCGTTTTTATTGTACTGTTGCATCTGTCTAGTAACCTCTCCTGCATTATAAGCTTTAAATTCATTAGACCTAAAATCCTCTTTCATTGTTTTTAGTGATTTAGTAGATTTCTTGAAAAACCATAAATCTTCATCAGCACCAAATCTATTCTTAAAGGTTATTCTGTATGGGTCGTACTTACACTCACTAATTGTATTTACTTTTAATATTTTTGTAGCGTTATCAGTTCTTATTACTATTTTAGTAACTTCATTTAGTCTAAAGTTTCTTAAAAAAGAATCTAAACATTTTGACTCTTCTAAAGTACCGTTATCAGAAATAACTCTATCCTTATAAGAATCTACAGATAAATTAGCTACAAGTAAATAATGCTCTTCTGATTCATCTTTTCTTATCAAATAAGAGTCTGTCTGTATTAATTCGTTGACGTTATAGAAATCAATATAAATAGTCTCATCAGAAACAGGTGGGCTTGATATCAACTCGTCTTGTGCTTTAATTAAAGTGATTCTAATATTAGAGTCATCTAATTTATATATAGTGTCAGAACTTCCTGTGTAATAACCATTAGTAGTAAGAAAGGTTGATTTATCTTCATTAAAAGAGTCTGTTCCGTATAAATATCCATCAGCAGCAAAATATTCAGCAACAGTATTACCTCCTTCTGGAACACCACCACCCTCTGTACCAACTATGGTTGTTCTTACATAAACTAAATCCTCTTTACGTTTAGTTAACCCATAACTACCGCTTCCGTAAAAATACTCAGCCTCTAAGTAATCTCTTACTAATGGAGATATATCTATAAAAAACTTAGACCTATAACTTAAAGTATATGTTTTTGATATATCAAACACTCCGCTAGAATACTCACCTATTTCTAAGGTCATTACAGCTCCGTCATCTAAATTGCCTCTACTTATATGATATGGACTCCTAGTTAGTATTAATGCCATCTTTTCTTATTTGTGTTTTTAAATCCATTTTATAACTATCACTTAGGATTGTTCTTATTTGTTCCTTTAATTGGTCTTGCATAGTATCAAAGAATCCACTACCTTTATATCCAAATCTTTTAGAAATACCATTTCTTCTTATACCTATAGCTAATGCTATAGCCATTGAGTTCCAATGATAATCTTTTACTTTACTGAATTGACCCTTGCTATTTCTAGTATTAGGTCTCATTCCTTTAATTTTTGCCCATTTAAGTATAGAATTTTTAAAATCCTCACCTACTTTAGAGTAAGACTTGTCTTTAGTAACTCCGTCAGATAAAGCTCTTGCATATTTAGCACTAAAAATAGCTAGGTTATTTGCCGCTGCTTCATACCTAAAAGCATTATCTAGTTTACCTGATGAATAAAACCCATCATCCTTAGCAACAACCTTTAACTTATCTGTTATAAGTTTACCTACAGTCTCTAACCCTATGTTTAGGTTTTCATCCATTTTAACAGATGCTTATGCCATTTTGAACCTCTACTTGAAAAGAAACACTCCATCCTGCTAAAACGTTCGCAAAACGCTCTTTAAATGGCTCTGCGGAAGGTCTTGTAGTCACTTGATAGTTACCTGCAAATAAATCACCTCTAGTTAGCTTCATTATTAATGAGTTTATGACTTCAAATTGTGTATTTGTAACATCGTGTAGGTTGTCATTTCCATAGAAATCATCAAAATCACTCTTAAACTTGTTGTAGTCAATAATGTCAGCACATAATATCTTTATAGTAAAAGTTACCGTTCTTTCTCCATAAACAGCACTCTCTATTAAGATATGCGATAATGGAAACATTGTAGTTTTATCTAGGTCTATATCTGCTATATCACCATAAGTAACAGTATTTACTGATGGATTTGCTCTTAATTCGTCTTTTATAACGTCTAATATATTGTAAACATGGTTCATTATCTTAGTGCTTGTTTTGCCATTTTATTTTCTAACTCATTTCTTTCTTTAACATACTCTAAATACATTAAACATTGGTGTACTGGAAGCTTTGTAACCTCGTCAATTTTTCCGACATCACCTCCAGCGAGTTCAAATATTGCTTGATAACTTCCCCATTTTTTTCCAAATCCTCGTTTAAGTGATTCTCCTCTCTCTCCTGTAACTCTTTCAGAGTATAAGCCATCGTATAATCCCCTAATTTTCTCGCTAAACGATAAAAAAAAACCTTAGCACCTAAAGCTACATCTATCGGCATATCTTTCATTACTTCCGAATACTCTTCGCTTCCTTTATATTCGTGAATTAAGTACCTATCTTTCTTCTTAAAGGCTATTGGTCTGTATAATACAGCCATTGCTTTATGTAGATTCTTAGGTTCGTGTATGTAATTCTCTAAATCCTCCCACTCTCCGTAAGACATTTTATCTAGGTTAGGTATAAAACCAAATTCTACCTCTACATCATCAACTCCTTTCAGTTTAAATGTTCTAATTAAAGGTGTGTTAGAGTTTAGCAGGTTATATATATGGCTTAATACAGCATCAAAGCTAGATATTGGTATTTTATATATTTCTTTCAAAGAAACACCACAAAATATCTCTAAAACCTTCTTATTTAAAAACTCTTGGTTTTCTGAATCCTTATTTTTATCATAAATATCTAAAAACTTAACCCATTGATGCAATCTTATATTCCTTAATGTCTTTGGTATTTTTAGCTCTAAACTATGATTCATATTGTATTTTTGTATAAAAAGATAACTTAATTTATTTTTTTTGTGTTAATTAATTTGTTTTTATGAAAAATTATTATATCTTTGCTATTCTAATGGTTTATGCATAGCATCTTTTTAATGTTTTCATACAGCGTTAGGCTTAGTTTAAGATATAAATTATATGAAATATAATAATGACTTTAAATATGACTTAAAAGTAGGTCAAATTAAAGAGGAGGAGCTTGGAGATATATTTAACAACAAGACAATAGAGGTTAAGTATGATTTAAAAGCTTTAGAAACAGAAAATGTGTATGTAGAATACTTCTCAAGAGGTAAGTTAAGTGGTATTAGTACATCTCATTCAGATTATTATTGCTTTGCTTTTGTTAATGGTAATTTTCACTTAATAAAGACAGAAAAGTTAAAGGAATTATGTAGGAAATATTTAAACACAACTAGAGATAAAAAGGGAGGGGATAACGATACCAGTAAAGGTGATTTATTGCCAATAAAAGAATTATTGTAAATTTTAACATTTTAATTCAAACAAGCGATGTATATTTGTAGTATCAATAATAACAATATAATTTAAAAAACAAATAAAATGAAACAATTATTAAAATTAAAAACAATCGAAGGTAAGCAAAGAACTGTTAACTACACTAAAAGTGATTTGAAAAAATTATCAGACAATCCTTTTAAGTACAACAGGAAAACAACTAAATCGCACATCAACTCAATGTTAAATAGTGTTACAAAGTGGGGTGTGTTAAGAAATCCTATTATAGGTGTTATTGAGAGTACAGGTAAAAAATACATTGCTGATGGACAACACTTGGTAAAAGCAATCATATCTTCTAAAGATGTTCACAACATTGAATGTATTGAGGTTTATGTTAAAAATGAAAAAGACTTAATTCATTTAATTTCAGACTTAAATACATCTTCTAAATCTTGGGGATATTCAGAGTTCTTAAATAGTTGGTTAAACTTTGGTAAAGACACTCTTGGCTTTGAGCAATACGCAGCTTATTATAAGGTTGACGAAGTTAATCAAGAAACGTCTTTATCGTTAGCTCTTATTGTGGATATACTATGTAAGGATAATAAGAAGTTTAAAACAGGTTTAGCTGAATTAAAAGATGGTAAATTATCAACTCTAACATACAAGACTTTAGATAAACTAAAGCAGATTAACTGTCCTGCTCATCAACTCTATGGTGCTAAATCATATATTGAGTACACTTACAAGAAAGGTGAATTAGATGTGATAACATTAACCAAAAGAATTGACTACCTTATGAGATGTAAAGATGCTTTCGTTCCAAGTAACAGAGAACAATTTAAGAAATACTTATTTGGTTTAATGAATTGTAGTGATACAGAAATTAGAGATTATATTTACGGAAGATGGATTAATGTAAATGTTGTTAGGTAGATGAACATAACAAACGAAGATAATATGAAACTAATGGCAAGGTACGAGGATGACTACTTCGACCTTGCTATTGTTGACCCACCATACGGATTAGGAGATAAAACAACTAAAGGAGGTTGTGATAAAAATTCACAAGCAAGGTTTAATGAGCATAAATGGGATGATGCAATACCTAATAACGAATATTTTGATGAGTTGTTTAGAGTTAGTAATCAACAAATAATTTGGGGAGGAAATTACTTTCCTTATATATGGAAAAACAGATGTAGGGGATTGATTACTTGGGATAAGATGGTGTATATTCCAACTATGAGTCAAGTCGAATATGCTTGGTATTCAGAGGATAAATTACCTAAACTTGTTAAAATAAATAACACCGATAAAGACAGATTACACCCAACACAAAAACCTGTAAAACTTTACGAATGGTTACTTATGAATTATGCGAAAGAAGGAGACAAGATACTTGACACTCATTTAGGGTCTGGAAGTATTGCAATAGCTTGTCATAACCTTAAATATGATTTAACTGCTTGTGAGTTGGATAAAGATTATTATGAAGCAGCTATGAAAAGATTAAAGGAACATCAACAACAATTAACAATGTTTTAAAATAAATTAAAAAACAAACTGTGAAGAAAAGAAAATATAATATAGTGAAAGGGGATGATTTTAAGTATCATAATGTAACCTATACAGATACTTATACTAAAGAAATGGATGAAGAAGGTTTATCTGTGCTAAAGTGGTCTATGTTTGACTCTCCTGATAAATTAGGTAGTGGTAAATACTTTATGGAAAGTGAGCCTGTGCATATACTTGATGAAGTTTTTAAAAGAGAGCGTTTAACTGGTTATATTTATATGGGTTACACATCTAAAACATACGCAGATAGAGTTCCTTTAGCTAGTAACTCAGCTCATAGAGTTGGTAAGGCGATAAAGTTTAAATGCTTATGCAGAACTAAGAGATTTAGGTTTATTAGAGGGTTAATCCAATATGGAGTCCAAAGAATACATTTTAGCGATGAATGGATATATTTTGATACAGATAATTACATAAAAAAACCAGAAATAATGTATTTTAAATGACTTTAATAGATGAAAACAATAGTATAAGGTATTCTAAGTTTAAATGCTTAGAGACTAACAAGATTTACGAAATAAGGACGAGTAAGTGTAATGGATATAAAGCACTAGACACAACAGACACTCTTTTAAGAGAAGATGGTGTTAGAAGGAATTTTACAAGATACGAATTAATGATTAGATTTAAAAAAGTAGAGAAAGCATGAGCCAACAAGAAATAATAAATGTAGTAACATCTTTAGATTACGAAATAGACGACTTTAGCCTAACTATAGTAAAAGAGGTTAAGAAATATTGCTACGAGATAGAATTTGTAGCATGGGAAGGATTGTTTAGTATTTTAGTTTACAATAAAAAGACAGGAGAAGATGTAAACCTAGTTAATAAAACCATAGATACTTTATACGAGTATTTCTCAGATATTTACAACGAAAGAATTAGGTCTATTGCAAATTTAAGGGATACGCAAGATTTTTTAGATATTTATGGTAGATAATTAAAATAAAGTTGTATATTGCACAAAATTTAAAACAAATGAAAGATTTAATAGACTTTAAAAATGCTCAAATAGAGGCTTTAACACTATCTATAAACGAGAAAGATAAACGTATAAGTATTTTAGAAACTTGGATATTTGAATTAACAGATAACAAGTGTCCTGAAGATTATAAAAAAGTGATTAGAAATGAATTATTAAAAACAGATTAATTATGACAATTTTAGAGAAATTACAAAAGATTCAGTTAGAATTAAAAGTAAGTAAAGACCAAAAGAATAGTTTTGGTAATTACAAGTACAGAAGCGCAGAGGATATATTGGAAGCCTTGAAGCCTTTTGAAGAGAAGTACTCAGTATTATTTAAGATTACTGACGAATTAAAAGAGTTAGCAGGTAGAATATTTGTTGACTCAGAGGCTAAAATTATAGATTTAGAAGAAGTGGATAGGGAAAGCTCTATATCCTCTAAAGCACAAGCTATTATAGACTTTGATGCTAAGGGTATGCAAAACCCTCAAAGAACTGGCTCTGCTTCTTCATACGCTAAGAAGTATGCTTTAGGAAATCTTCTACTTATAGACGATACTAAAGATTCTGATGCTATGAACGATTCTAGCAATAAGTCCATAGCATTACCTATACTAAAGTTAGGTAGTAAGGAGTTTAAGACCGCAGTATCTTACTTAGAAAAGGGTACTGATTTCGATAAGGTTATAAAAAGCCTAAAGAATAAGTTTACGGTATCACCACAAATAGAAACAACATTAAAATTAACAGTAAATAAATAAAAAGTAAAATTATGGGAGCATTAATTAATTTAAGTATTGACATTGATAAATTACCAAGAGAGAAGTTTATCAAAGGTAAAAAAGGAACTTATTACAATCTTACATTATCTATAAACGATGATACTAGATTTGGTAACAACGTATCTGCTTTCGATTCTCAAACAAAAGAGGAAAGAGAGGCGAAGAAGACAAAAAGTTACTTAGGTAATGGAAAAGTAGTTTGGACTGATGGTAAAATTGTTTTAGCTGAAAGAGAAGAAGAAGCTAAAACTGTTGCTCCTGTAGAGGAGGATGATTTACCTTTCTAAACAAACCTTTTTACTAATAAGGGAGGTGTATTAGATATTACCTCCCTTAAAACACCTATTAAATGACGGAAGAACAAAAGATGGAGATGGAGATGATTGAAGAATCATGCTTTATTGACATAACAAAAACAATAGAACACCCACCAGTAGCGATATCTTATAAAGAGCATACAATAATATTGAATAATGGAGAAGAAAAGACATACCCTACACCGATAGGTACTTATGGTAACTTTAGCTTTGTACAAGCACCTCCAAAAACAATGAAAACATACTTTGTATCTCTTTTAAATAGTGTTTATTTGTCTGATAAGAACAAGTTTGGTGGTAAATTAAGAGGTTTTAGAGATGGTAGAGAGATAGTGCATATAGATACAGAACAAGGTGATTGGCACTCTCAGAGGGTGTTTAGACGTATTTCTGATATGAATTATGGATATGACACCTCTCCGTACCATACATTTGCTTTAAGGAGAGAGAGCTATAAAAAGAGGATAGATTTTATAGAGTATTATATGGTAAAGTTGCAATCAGAAGGTAAAAAGATAGGTTTACTTATTTTAGACGGTATTGCTGACTTAGTGTCTGATGCAAATAACTTAGAAGAGTCTAACTTAATTGTTCAAAAGGTAATGGCTTGGTCTGTTAGGTTTGATTGTCATATTATAACAGTAATACATAGCAATTTTGGTTCTGATAAACCTACAGGACACTTAGGTAGCTTCTTGGAGAAGAAAGCTGAAACGCAAATACAGTTAGAAAGAAACACAACTAATAAAGGATGGATAACTGTGAAGTGTAAGAGAAGTAGAAATACACCATTTGAAGATTTCAGTTTTAGGCTGAATGAGATTGGATTACCAGAGATAATAGACTTAGATGATGTTTACACTTTTTAGCTATGAATGAAAGAGCAGAAGACCTAACCTCATTTGAGGATAAAAACAAGATTATAACTATCTATATGCAGAAAGATGATGACAACAACTTCTTTTTCGTAAAGCATATCATAAATAAGATAGATTTAACAGAATCATTAACGGAATACACACTAAGTGCTTTCTTTGAGGAGTTTTACTTAATAGAGAAATTTATAAAGAGCAACTTAGTTAAGGATAGGGAATTATTTAAACAATTAATGAAATTAAAATGGGAGATTTAAAGAAAATGTTAATATTTGCAGTAGTAGCTATATTAATCCAAGTAATAGTAGTATCTTTATGCTACGGTATAAGTTTAATAGTAAATTAGAAATATGAAACAAAAGAAACTAACACAATTAGAAAGAATTAAAGTTTTAGAAACTACCTTAACTAAGTTGTATATGGCGATGGTAGATTTAAATATGAGAATAACCGCTTTAGATGGTGGTAATAAAGATAAAGAAGATTAATATGCAGCAAAGAATCTGTGATTGTCATAAAGACATAGGAGGTTGTTTCTGCGAAATAAACAATAACAATGAGGAGAATGAAACCAGAAGAACTAGAAATAGCAAACGAGGTAATAAAACAGGTCAATCTATATTTCGATACAGACTGCCAAGTAAAGACTAGAAAGCGTAGCGTTAGCCACCCAAGAATGATGGCTTGTTATATTATATCTAAGTTAATACCTAAAGCAACCTTAGAGGCTATAGGTGGGTTGTTTGATGTAACTCACGCTACAGTAATCCATGCAATAAATAGCACGGAAGACTCAATAAACTACTATCAAAGAGATATGGAGGATTACCTAAGTATAAGAACTGCTGTAGAAGAATCTAAACCTAGCACTACAGTAGCTTTTAAAGAGGGTGTTAGAGAAGAGTTTGCTATAAGCCTTTATAAACTTATATTAAGTAAACCTATAGAAGAAATACACGAATTATTAACACAAACTAAATAAACTATGAACTAAAAAGATATGAAGAAGAACGAAGAACACAATTAAAAATAGAAAGACATAATAAAATAAAAAAAGCAAGTTAATGGAAAGTCAAGAATGTTGGTCGGTAAAATGGTTAGAAAAATACGGAAATAAGGAAATTCAAGAAATAACAAAAAAAAGTAATAAAGAAGAAATAAAACTAGAAATAGAATATCAACTACAAGAAAGAGAACGAAAACTATTCTATAAGTGGAAAAAAGAACTAAGGATATACACCGCTGATAAACTAGGAAGCTATCACAAAAGATTTGATAACATAGCAGATATGAATCAAAGATTAATAGGGATGCAAATACTAGAAGATGAAAAAATAAACAAAGTATTTCAGAAATGGAAACAACGAGAAACAATAAAACTAGAAAGGTTAAAACAAACTAAATAAATAGATATGCATAATTTTGAACTAAGACCAACAGAAAAGAAAGACCATTATAAAATATTCTTTAACGGAGTAGATTATTTTGGAGAATTAGAAAGAAGTGTTGTTAGACACATGATAGAAGTATTTGATAATGGTATAAACGTAGGGTTATGAAATTAGAAAACGATTTAAAAGAATTAAAAAGAGCGATAGAAACGTACTCGCAATTAAAGCAAGTGTTAAATATAGAAATGGCTGAAAGATGTAAAGATGTCATTATTGATAGAACTTTTAGGAACAAATATGGTTTAGAGATTACTGATTTATCATCAACCGTAATACAGTTGTTTTACGATATAGGAAAAGAGGATGCTATCAAAGAACTTAAGGAAAAGTTATGAAAACTAGAGAAGAATTAAAACTAAAAGACTATGAGTAAAAAGAAGCTAATACAAAGACTACAACAACTAATTGACACTTTACCATTAGGTAGCAAGAGAAAGTCTGTTAAAAAGGACTTATTAGAGCTTAAACTAAGCAAGAACGATTACCATTACGTAAGTATGGCTAATAAATATAAAGAATTATGAGTCGTATAACAATTGAAAAGTTTTATCACATAAATAAAATCAGGTATGTTTACAACAATGAAGAAGAGCAAGTAAACTACGAAACCCATACCTATAATGAATTAAGTATTTGTGAGTGGGTTGAATTAGCAGAAGACACTTTAAAACAATAAAAAGAATTATGATACATTTAATAAGGTTTTTAATAAAAGTAATAACAACTATAATACTTAGTTATGCTTGGGGATTGCTAATGATAATATCATTAATTCTGTGGGATATTGAGTTTTTAAGATTAGCTGACAAAGCTTTAAAAAGAATATGGCATAAAGAAAATCTATAATAAACAACCCTACTATATTATTTATCTATAGTAGGGTATAACCACCAAACAATATAAACTTATTTAGTTATCTTAATGTACAGAGCAGTAGTTCTCTTTAACCTACCAAACTTTAGTCATAATTGTAAGGCTATTGGTTCAGACAACATAAATCCCTTTAGTATTGCACTTGTAACCTTTATAGATTTCGTTAAGCAACCCACAAGTATTCAAACTAAATGGTAACATCAGCCATAACAGTTATCTGGCTAATAACATATATAAAATCTATAGGAGGGTTGCAATAAGAATAGTTGAAAAACATAAAAAATATTTGTGTAATTAATTTAAAAATATTATATTTGTAATATATAAAACATAAATAAATATGAAATATTGTAAGAATTGTAATAAAGAAACAGATAGGTATAAATCTGGACATTGTAAAGATTGTATAAAAAATACAAACTCTAAAATTAACAAAAAAAGAAGTGAGCTAGTTCAAAAATATCTTAACTATGAAAAAGCTGGTAAAGAAAAAGTATATTTTAACAAAGAAAACTATAGTCAGTTTAATATTAGAGACATACTATCATCTCATAAAGATAAGTTTATATACTTCTTGTTAAATAATGATGAATTAGTTTATATAGGTAAATCTAACGGAGGTTTATTAGGTAGATTAAATTCCCATATAAAAGATAAAAAATTTAACGATGTATATATAAGACCTGTATTAGATGCTAAGTCTTTAGATAAATATGAAAAGAAATGGATAGAAAAGTATAGACCTAAGTTAAACAAAGAGTTTTTGTTTAATGGAATTACTTATGATTTATTTGACTTGAAGACAGAAGAGAAGATAGTAGCCACCAAAGAAGAATTATTAGATATAATAGGATGTAGTGAAAGTGCTATAAATGGTTTATTAAGCGAAAATAGAAAAAAGATATATAACAGATACCTACTATACAAAAACAGACCTAAGCAATCTAATTTTAAAAATGTATTAGATAAACACACAGGTAAAATAGAGAGACATAACTACATTACCTTTGCAGATAAAGTAGGTAAATCTCAAAATGCTGTATGGTATTTTATGAATGGACTACATAAAACATATATGAAAAAACGATATGTATTAGTAGATTAATTACGTTTTATTTTCTAATTTTATGAATTCATTTTTTTTACGTTGATTTCGTCTAACTTTGTTATTACCTATCCCTAACCTTTGTTTTACGTTGATTTCATTGAATCTTGTTATTACTACAAACCAACCTTCATATCACGTTAATCTATCGAATCCTACAGGACCATAGACAAATACTATACTGCATATAAGCTGTTCTAAGCGACTCTAATAATCTAATGGTATGTTGGTATAGGTTAGTGTTAGATAGTGGTTTAAATAGTAGTTAAATGGCTTTAAAAGAGGTGTTTAACTTCCTCATATATATCACCTCTAATAATCAGTACCCATACATAAATAATTGTTATGTATTTTAGCGTTATTATAAGCTATCTTTATAGTGTATTATTATAACAATTTGTTTAAATTTAAACAATAGTTATTGGACGTAAAAAAACCACCTTTGTTGGAGGTGGTTTATATTGTTTAGTTAAATAGTTCTAAGAAATCTTTATACTTATACCATTTGCCATCTTGCTTATACTCTAGCATTGTAGCATTGTATCCATTCCTTACTGATACGCATCTATATCCATTACGTGTTGCATATTGTTTAGCACCTAGTAATGTGTTAGAGGTATCCGTATGCGTGTTAGTGTTGTCTGTTACTCCATATACTGCTCTCATATCCTTATAATTTTACTGTTAATATTTCTTTTCTTATTTCACAAACTAACCTAAATTGCTGGTATTTTAGTCTATGCCTTGTTAAGTCATTGGTTAAGATATACCTTACTATCTTGTTATTTTGTATATCAAAGCAGATAAAGTCTTTCTTTGTCTTGCTTATTTTAAAGGCGTCTAATATTGCTATATTGTAATTCATCGGTTTATTGTTTAGTAAATATTTTGTGTTCCTTTGTAGACATGATTAGATTTGACTAATTCTTGCTTAAAGTTTTCACCATACGGTAATTTTTTACCTACAAATTCATTATTATACCAGTGAACCCATTCCATGAAGTCTTTCATCATGTCGTAGTTTGCGAAAATGTATCCATTAATCTCACTTTTAATATAATTTGGGAGAGTAGTGTATTTAGACTTTAAGTAAACTTGCTCACTTAGTCTCTCCATGATGTAATCATGGGATTTATTTTCTTTTCTAGCATAAGAAAAAATCCATTTAATCTCATTTTTTAAACTACGGCTACTGTTTAGTTTTTGCTTCCAAGTTGTGTTCTTTGTATCTTTCATCTTCTTATTTTTTTATAAAGTCATTTAAAACTTCTGTCTTTGCATCTAATTTAGCTATACCTATTTCCATCTCTAGCAACTCTAACTTATGAGTTAACCAGCTGTTATCCGTTGTTCCTGCGTAATCTTTTAGTAATTGTAAGGTTTTCATGTGTTTATTGTTTTTAATAGTCTGAAAAAAGTTGATTTGCTGTTTCAATATCTATACCTAATCTATTTAATTTGTCTTTAGTTTTTTCACAATCTAAATATATGTTTAAGGCTTTTAAAGAATCGTTATCATATCCGTAATTATCACAAAACTCAGAAAAAGACAATGACCCACAGTAAGAATCTATAACCAAACAAAACAAAACATCATCTATATTTAATTCTTTAGTTCTTGTGCAATTTTGTAATTTAGACACTAAATAAGAATAGCTTTCGCTATCTTTATGAGCTCTAAAATTTAACCACTTTTTAGCGTCATCTCTACGGTATCTACTTTTTTCAATTCTGTGACCTATTCCTTGAAAGTACTCAAAAGCCTCATTATTTATAAATATCTTATAAGAATCTTTTATAAAAAAATCACTATCAAAGTTTAAGCCAGTGTGATGTACTTTAAAATTAAAATCCTTGTTTAGTATTTCGCTTCTTGTTTTCATAATTGTATATTTTAAAGTTATATCAAATTTGCTCCGTTAGTGATTAAGTCGATTGTAATAATTACCAGTAGAGGTAGTATCACTAATAAGCCAAACAATAATCCAGCTTTATCTATATTATCTAATCTTTGTACTTTGTTTTTTAGTGTTTTCATGTTATTGTTTTATAAATTGTTGCTTTTTTAATACTTTAGTTAACTCGGTAATTAAGTCATATCTTTCTCCAACTGTGTAGATCCCTTTGTAAAAATCGTTATCAATCTGTTGTAGTGTTTCAATTAGGTCTTTCATGTTATTGTTTTTTAGTTTTTATAAAATAATTAAGTTTGTCAATATCTTCAGTAAGTAAAATATTTATTGATTTTAACATAGGCAAAGAACTGTTCTTTGCCTTATCGAATTTTTTAGTTTTTATTTCTTTTAATGTCATTAAGTCAATCAAGCTTAACTCTGACAAATCTAAAGTACTATCGTGTAATTTCATCTTTTTGTTTTTATTATTATTGTTAATTTTACCAGTCCTGAGTTAAAAATATTTATCACTTTTACGAATAATCAGCAGGAACGTAGCACCACCATATCGCAAAACCTTAAAAGTTTTTAGTTAACCCAGTATTTCAAAGAACTAATTAATTATACGCAAATCTACAACTTTATTTTAAATAAACAACAAAAAAAACAAAAAACTTTACATTTTATACTGCAAAACTATTTTAGTGGCTTTTTTTATGGTTATATCTTTGGATCAGATGAAAACTAAACAAATATTTTTATATAATATATGACTAGAGAAGAAATTGATACACGTATGAGTAAGAAAAAAGACTTATCATATATAATGAAAGAAACTACCTACGTGTATTGCTTACCTAGTGAAAATTACGTTGGCATAACAAACAACTTAAAAAGAAGAATGAATCAACATTCTTATAATAAGGATATAAGCAACTATTACATTCTAGCCGAATGCTCAAACAGAAAAGAGGCTATACAAATAGAAAACATATTTCATAATATTAACTGCAAAGGAAACGCAGCAAAAGAAAGGAATTTACCCCCCTCCATATTAAACGTCTTACCCCCATCATATTAAACATAGACCCCATCATATTAAACATAGACCCCATCATATTAAACATAAATTTAAAACTATATATTATGAAAAAATTATTATTATTATCAATCGGATTATTATTATTCAATTCTTGTATTGAAGAAGAACCATTAGAAGAATGTGGTATCTGCAACAAGCTATACTATTTTGCACATGAATCTGTACCTTTAAGCGAGGCAGATTTAGTTAAGATAGAGCCTATATCTTACTGTAAGAATGAGGATTATGACTCAGAAGAAATGTTCTTTATTGGTTACCCTTATACTTTTTACAGAATAGATTGCAGTAACACTATTACTATAAAAAAATAACTAAAATATTTGCACAGTAAAACTATTTGCATTATATTTGTGTAAGATTATATCAGTTTTAGGGAGGTTAATTGATTATTTTGTTTTTTTCATGTGTTAAAAGGGGTAAGTTGGGGAGCTTACCTCTTTTTTTTATCTTATCACATATACACCACTATTAATACCTTGCACTAAATACATCATTCCGTATCTGATAGCATCAATGTAGTGATTAAATTTATCTACAGGCACTTCGCCTTTATCTTTCCAAGCGTAATTATTAATTTCTCTTATAATTCCATGAGAATTTCTATCTACTATAATTTCATAATCTTGCATTAAGGCAATACCAGATAAAATACTTCCTTTCTTTTTTATAGTAGGTTTTATATTAAGACCTAAAACCTTTAACTCATTAATAAGTCTTGGCTCTGAGTTATCACAAATAATTAAATCTAATCCACATTCAGCCCTGCTCTTATGATATATTTGAGAAGTACTTAATCCTTTACTGCCATAAATCTCTTTTACCCACACTTTCCTAGCGGTCTTATCTACCGAAATCTTTACAAGCGTGGTTAAATCTTCTGAAAATCCAAAATCCTGCCCATAACAAGTAAGTTCTGTTGGTATAAAATCTCCAACTCTCCATTTTCTTATAATAGTACCCTCAGCTTTATTTAACCAACCACCAAGTATCTGATGTTCGTACTTATCTGGTCTCTTGCGCTTCATATCGTAAATATTCTGCAAGAAAGAGTTATCTAAGTTATCTTTATTATCTTTATAAGTTGTATGTATGTAGGTTGTACTTCCTTTAGTTAAATTAGAGCCCTCTAAGACGTTTTCGTTCTGAAACCATCGTTTATATATCCAATGCTCTTTTGTTGACGGATTCATTATTAATATAACCCTATTCTGCTTACTTTGAACCCTTACAGATAAATCAATCTTATCAAACACACTTTCATCTACTAACTCCTCTGCCTCATCCAATACAAAGGTTGTAATACCATTAATAGACTTTAAGGCTGCTGTTTGATTACCAGACGATGTTCTAATACCTTTAAATATAATAGAAGAGCCTGTCTTTAGGTTCATTATCTCATCTTTAGTTATTCTAAAGTCTGCATGAACACCCATTAGATTAATCTTCTCAATAAACTCAGGTATAATAGATGTATGGGCAGAAATCATAGTGTAACGAGAGAACAATATCTTATGACCTCTCTCATAGGTTAAATTTAACAGAAATACTGTAACAGAAAAACTTTTTGAACTACCTCTACCTCCAGTAAGTAAGAAGTATCTTGTATCGTTCTTGAATAAAGGAATATATTTTTTATTAATATTTATATTGCTATTCATTCTTATTTGTTACGTCTATAATTCTATCCTTAACCTTTTGTCCTACCTCACTATCTCCAAAGAAGTTTATAGTAGGTGCTTTAACAGAACTACTTCTATCTTGCACATCATCACTATAAGCATAATCCATTAATAGCTTCATGTGGTTGTATGAGCCTTTTTCAGCTTGTTTAGCTAATGCTTCAAAAGCATTAACCTCACTACCAAATACATTCTTAATAGCTTTCTTTGCGTATATTTTTTTTCTATCCTTCTTAGCTCTGTTTAACGCAGGTTTGTTTGAGCGTTCTTTCTCAGGAATTGGAAGTATAGGTATAGATTTCTTTCTTGAATTACCTTTTCTACCATCAGTATCTTTTATTTCTTTACTATTCATAATAAGATAACTAAAAATATAGAATTTGTTTAAAGAATCATAAGTTATTAACAAAACTTGACTTTCTACTTTTTTTTACCTAACTTCGCTAAATATTAATTCTGTCTCTTATACACATCTCCGAGCCCACGAGACCGTACTAG
>OLII01000091.1_pt1 | contig 32663 bp, 26 predicted proteins | sample 1609481 | NCBI WGS metagenome assembly OLII01 (sample SAMN05416859, study PRJEB24817) | seawater metagenome | isolation source: Sea water | place: Canada:Atlantic | collected 2013-11 | reverse complement strand
CTACACAGAGTAGATCGTCGGCAGCGTCAGATGTGTATAAGAGACAGGGTTAGTAGTGTAAGTAAGAGCGGTCAGCCTAGCTCGCGCATGGTATTATTAAAAGAATTTGATACTGATGGTTTTGTGTTTTATACCAATTACGCTAGCCGAAAAAGTAATGAACTGAACGCAAATGATAAAGTAGCGTTGTTATTTCATTGGAATGTTTTACAACGTCAAATTCGCATCGAAGGTTGTGTTGAAAGAGTCAGTGCTGAACAGTCGGCAAAATACTTTCACAGTCGTGACCGAGGCAGCCAAATTGGCGCATGGGCATCGAAACAAAGTAGTAAAATTCAGACAGAGAATGAATTAGCTGAAAGTGTTGATTACTACACGAAAAAATTCGCTGGTAAAGACGTACCGTTACCTGAGTTTTGGGGCGGATGGCGTGTTAAGCCAAACTACATTGAATTTTGGCAAGGAAGAGCGAGTCGATTGCATGATCGTGTTTGCTTTGAAAAGTCAGCTGCTACTTGGGAAAACTTTAAGTTACAGCCGTAAGTTCGACTAAATCTGTGATTCAAAAAAGGGAAGCAACGGCTTCCCTTTTCTATACTTAATATCTTTCTAAACTCAGCTTGCTCTCGCCAGTATCATCAGCCAACTAAAGCTAACAATATACCTGCTGCAACCGCAGAGCCTAATACACCAGCAACATTTGGTCCCATTGCGTGCATCAGAAGGAAATTATGCGGATTAGCCTCTAAACCAACCTTATTAGCAACGCGTGCAGCCATAGGTACTGCAGAAACACCAGCGGCACCAATGAGTGGGTTAACTTTATCTTTTGATAATTTATTCATTAGCTTCGCCATAAGTACACCGGTAGCTGTACCAATAGAAAATGCTACTGCCCCAAGCGCTAAAATGCCCAATGTTTTTGTATTCAAAAATTGCTCGGCACTAAGTTTAGAACCTACACCTAAACCTAAGAATATAGTAACAATGTTAATCAACTCGTTCTGTGCGGTTGAGCTTAAGCGGTCTACAACACCACATTCACGCATCAAATTACCTAAACAAAACATGCCAACTAATGGCGTTGCAGCAGGTAAAAAGAATATCGTCATCAGTAGCACTGCAAGTGGGAAGATGATCTTCTCAACACGTGTCACATGACGCAATTGTGCCATTTCGATTTTACGTTCATCTTCAGTCGTTAGTGCTCGCATTATTGGCGGTTGAATAATTGGCACCAACGCCATATATGAATATGCGGCAACTGCTATTGCACCAAGTAAATCAGGCGCTAATTTGGATGCTAAAAATATTGCCGTTGGACCATCAGCGCCACCGATAATTGCTATCGCTGAAGCATCTTTCATCGAGAAGTCTAAGCCAACATAATTCAATGCTATAGCACCAAATAAGGTAGCAAAAATACCGAATTGTGCTGCAGCGCCTAACAACAGCGTTTTAGGGTTAGCGATCAAGGCACCAAAATCCGTCATCGCGCCAACGCCCATAAAGATCAGCAGTGGGAATATACCGGTATCAATGCCTGCATAATAAATATAGTGCAGTAAACCACCAACCTCTGAAAAACCAGCGACTGGGATATTGGTTAAAATAGCGCCAAATCCCATAGGCACGAGTAATAAAGGCTCAAAATTACGAGCAATGGCAAGGTAAAGTAAACCACAACCCACTAACATCATGATGACTTGGCCTAGCTCAAAGTTTGCTAAGCCTGTCGACATCCATAATACTTTTAATGATTCCATGAGTTATCCTATGCCAAGCTTAACAATATATCGCCAACGGCAACTGCGTCACCTTCTCTGATATTAACAGTTGATATTTCACCTGCTTTGGTTGCACGGATCTCAGTTTCCATTTTCATCGCTTCCATGATGATAACAACTTCGCCAACTTCAACTTCATCACCTTCATTCACTAGCACTTTAAAAATGTTACCAGCTAGTGGTGCATTTAAAGGCTCTCCACCTGCTGAGCTTGCAGCAACTGGCGCATTAGTAGATGCTTGAATGTTCTCAATTGAACCACCTGGTGCGACAACAACATCATAAACTTTGCCATCTACACTTACCGCATAACTTTCAGGTGCTGTATTAGCTGAATTTGCAACAGGAGCACTATTTGCAACCGCTTTATTGGTAGACGGTTTACAAGGTGCAGGCTCAAAAGCATCTGGGTTATTGCGATTTTCTAAGAATTTCAAACCAATCTGTGGAAACAAAGCATAGGTTAATACGTCGTCAATGGTATCGTCAGCCAAAGAAATGCTTTTCTCTGCAGCAATTTCTTGTAATTCAACTGAAAGCTTGTCCATTTCTGGGTCAAGCAAGTCAGCGGGACGACAGGTAATAGCGTCTTTACCATCCAATACTCTTTCTTGTAGCTCAGCATTAACCTCAGCTGCTGTTGTACCGTATTCGCCTTTGAGAACACCTGCGGTTTCTTTAGTAATGGTTTTATAACGTTCGCCAGTTAATACGTTAAGTACAGCTTGCGTACCAACAATTTGTGATGTTGGCGTGACTAAAGGAATATATCCTAGGTCTTTACGCACTTTTGGAATTTCAGTTAAAACTTCATCAAGCTTATCAGCAGCGCCTTGCTCCTTAAGCTGGCTTTCCATATTAGTTAACATGCCACCTGGCACTTGAGCTAACAATATACGGGCGTCAATGCCACGTAAGCTACCTTCAAATTGCGCATATTTTTCACGAACCTCACGAAAGTAAGTCGCAACTTCCGCTAACTTAACCATATCTAAACCAGTATCACGTTGCGTGCCTTCAACAATAGAAACAATAGTCTCTGTTGGTGAATGACCATAAGTCATACTCATTGAAGAAATAGCGGTATCAATAACATCGATGTCCGCATCAATGGCTTTCATGTGCGTTGCAACGCTTAAACCGGTTGTTGCATGACAATGCAAGGCAATAGGCAAGGCGACAGTTTCTTTCAAACGGCCAATAAGCTCAGCAGCATCGTAAGGCTTTAATAAACCTGCCATATCTTTAATACATAAAGAATGCGCGCCCATGTCTTCAAGCTGTTTGGCCATTGTTAACCAACCTTCAAGCGTATGCACTGGGCTTTCGGTATAACTTAATGTTCCTTGAGCGTGAGCACCAACTTTTACAGCCGATTTTATTGCCGTTTCTAAGTTGCGTACATCGTTCATTGCATCAAAAATTCTAAATACATCAATACCATTAACGTGAGCACGCTCAACAAACTTTTCTACTACATCATCTGCATAATGGCGGTAACCTAAAATATTTTGACCACGAAACAACATTTGTTGCTTAGTTTTTGGCATTGCTTTTTTCAGTGCTCTAATACGTTCCCAAGGATCTTCACCTAAATAACGGATACAAGAATCAAACGTTGCCCCACCCCAAGATTCGATTGACCAATAGCCTATATCATCCATTTTAGCTGCAATGGGTAGCATATCTTCCAAACGTAAACGTGTGGCAAGCAATGATTGATGGCCGTCGCGTAATACGACTTCAGTAATTCCTAGAGGCTTGGTCATGGTCATGTCCTATTTCTGTGCAGAGTGTTGTTGACGATATTGCGTAACCGCAGATGAGATTGCTGCGACGACAGCCGGTGAAACACCTTTACCGTCTTGCTTTTTATTATTCTTTTTACTTTGAGCTTTATTTTCGACAATGGCATCAGGATATTTTTTTGCTAGTCGCACTAAAACCGTGTTGATAAAAATAATCAACAACCCTAAAAAGGCAAAAACAAAAACCATTCCGGCAAGCATTAACGTACCCGCTTCAATGAATAAAGCTTGAAGATTTTCCATTATTTCACTCTCAAGTAATTTTTATATAATTAGAATAATCACTCCAATATGTAAAAAGCAAACAAATTTTAACATTTTGGCTAAAAAAAATAATGTCAAGACTAAATCGTACGTAAAACAGGCTGTTTTTAATGTTTTTTCATGTTTATTATATACAATAATGATATACAAACATTATTGTATACAATATCAAAACCATGAATAGCGGGTATCACAACACGAAAACCACAGATAATATACAATATCCAATATTAAATAACTTAACCAAGCAGTCAGTTTAACCTGTTTAAAAAGCCAACAAAAGAAGAGGAAAGATCACACTTAAACACGCATATATGGAAGTTAAAAAGCGCATAATTACAGTTATATTACAAAATAGTAAAGTTCACTACTAGCTCTCTTCCCCCACAAGTTGTGAATACCTAGTGTTGAAATGCGGCCAATAATGTAGATAGTTGCACAAAAACTACAACAAGATAATGACATTTTACGCTCGGTTAACACTACTTTTCTTCCTTCACCAAGGTATCCTCCTATAAAAAGTGGGCTAATCATCAGCACTTTAGCACTTACAGCGGGAAGAAATTAGATAATAAGCTATTGATCTAAAATTACTTATCAAAAATTAAGGATGATGATCGGCATTAGAGTAGATATTTTTAATTTAAAATTTTAATACTAAGCAAATAAAATAGCGATAAGCATGGTTTTTGATATTCGAAGAATAGTGAAGAGAAGTGTTGATATTTTATAGGCGAAAAAAAACCAGCCATAAGGCTGGTTTCTCTATGTGGCGGACGCGGCAGGAGTCGAACCTGCGACCGCCTGGTTCGTAGCCAGGTACTCTATCCAGCTGAGCTACGCGTCCGCAATACACTATGTTTTATATCTTAGTCTAAAGATAGCGAACTTTCGTTCTACACAACCATTATAACCTAAAAGGAATAATGGCGGAGAGGGAGGGATTCGAACCCTCGATCCGGGATAAACCAGATACTCCCTTAGCAGGGGAGCGCCTTCGGCCACTCGGCCACCTCTCCAATGGGTGCGAATAATAATGGATCCTAAAAATAAGTCAAACAATTTTTAGCATTTATTTAGGATTTAATTCTGTTTGCTGAGAATTCACTCAATCCTGCGGTTTTTTAATCATTAACTAAACTGCGGACATAAAAAAACACCGTTGTACGGTGTTTTTATTATCGTTATATCATGCTTTGCATGTAACAGTTTTTAGAAATAAAAGAGAACGATTAACTTAATAATAATTTAAAAGTTAAACTTTATTTCCTGAAACTTCAGAGTCACCTTTTTCAGCTTGGATACGCATGTAAATTTCTTCACGGTGTACTGAGATTTCTTTTGGTGCATTTACACCTATTCTTACCTGATTTCCTTTAACGCCTAAAACCGTTACTGTGACTTCGTCACCAATCATTAATGTTTCACCGACGCGTCGTGTCAATATAAGCATAATTTTTTCCTTATCCTTTAAAGTGAGATCACTAAAATATATATAAGCTAGAATATATAAAATTAGTTATTTTTGTAGTCCATCCACTATAACTAATAGCTAACTTTCTACAAAAAGTCATTTTTCATTAAAAACATCATATCCGATGATAGCTTTTAAGGAAGTATAAATAATAGCTAGTTATAAATTAACCAAACTATTAATTTTTCGTATCTTAGCAAGATTTCCTTCTCCTTGAATAGTTTTATAATTCATTTTTATCCTTGGATCTGTGATCAATTGCAACGTTTTGGTTTTTTTTTGTATCGATTAACATTTTCATTACAATTAAGAACTAAGTTAACAAGATTGTGACATTAAAAACAAAAAAGGAAGCAATGCTTCCTTTTTATCAGTTATTCATTCTTGCCATCATTTTGACAAACAAGCCTTAGATTAAGCTAACTTATCTGTTAACCATGCAGAGACACTTTCAAGTGCTGAGCTGATATTTTCAGGCTGACTACCACCTGCTTGTGCCATGTCAGGACGGCCACCACCTTTACCACCAACTTGCTGTGCTACCATGTTTACTAACTCACCAGCTTTAACACGGCCAACTAAGTCTTTAGTGACACCAGCGATCAAGCCAACTTTAGCGCCATTAGCGGTTGCTAACATTATAATACCTGATTGCATCTTGTTTTTAAGCTCATCAACCATGCCGCGCAATGCTTTAGTTTCTACGCCGCCTAAGTCTGCGATAAGCACTTTAACACCATTAATTTCAATGGTGTTGTTCACTAGGTCAGAACCCGCTTGCGCAGCAAGCTCTTGCTTAAGTGAAGCTATTTCTTTTTCTAACTGTTTTGAGCGGCTGATTAGTTGCTCTACTTTAGAGCTAGCATTACTAACATCACTTTTAACCAATGATGCAATAGACGCTAAAGATGTTGATTGCTGATTAATAAAGTCTAATGCCCCTGTTGCAGTAACGGCTTCAATACGACGAACACCGGCAGCAATGCCTGACTCAGAAACAATTTTTAATAAACCAATATCACCGGTGCGCTCTACGTGAACACCACCACAAAGTTCAATTGAAAAGTCCCCTAAGGTAACAACACGCACTTCATCATCATATTTCTCACCAAATAATGCCATCGCACCTTTTTCTTTGGCTTCTTCGATATACATAGACTCAGTTTCTTTACTATGATTCCGACGGATTTCATCATTAACCATTTGCTCAACAGTATGAAGCTCTTCTGCTGTGACCCCCTCGAAATGAGAGAAATCAAAACGAAGCTTTTCATCATCACATAATGAACCTTTTTGCGTTACATGCTCACCAAGTACTTTACGCAAGGCTGCGTGTAATAGGTGAGTCGCGGTATGGTTTTTAACAATTGCCGCACGTCGCTCAATATTAATTTCAGCTTTTACTCTTCGATTTACGCCAACATCTGTTTTAGCAGTTCCTCGATGCGCATAAGCATTACCTAACTTAATGGTATCTGTTACTTCAAAAACACCGCCATCAAGATGTAATAAGCCGCTATCACCTACTTGGCCACCTGACTCAGCGTAAAATGGCGTTCGATCTAAGATTACAATACCTTGCTCACCCGCGTTTAATTGCTGCACTGCATCTTGGTCTTGGTTATTAAATAACTCAACCACGGTCGCAGAGTATGAGTCATTCTCATAGCCTTTAAAGGCAGTTTTCTGGTCTGATTTTAACTGTTGGTTATAGTCAGTACCGAAATTACTTGCTTGTTGTGCGCGTTCACGTTGTAGACCCATAGCGATATCAAAACCGTTATGATCTATTTTTAATTGACGCTCACGTGCGATATCTGCGGTTAAATCCGCTGGGAAACCATAGGTGTCATATAACTTAAATACATCATCACCTTTTATTGTGTCGCCTGTAAGGCTTGCTAATATATCTTCAAGTAACAACATGCCGCGATCTAATGTGCGACCAAACTGCTCTTCTTCAATACGTAATAGTTTTTCAATGATCGCTTGTTGCTGAACAAGTTCAGGGTAAGCGTCACCCATTTGCTCAATTAAAGAAGCCACTAGTTTGTGGAAAAAATGCCCTTGCGCTTCAAGTTTATGTCCATGACGAATTGCACGACGAATAATGCGACGCAATACATAGCCACGTCCTTCATTTGAAGGCACAACACCATCAACAATTAAGAAGCTACATGAACGGATGTGATCGGCAATTACGCGTAATGACTTGTGTTCAAGGTCGTTACAGCCAAGTAAATTAGCAGTATCTTTAATCAATGCTTGAAAGATATCAATTTCGTAGTTGCTATGCACATTTTGCATAATCGCAGAGATTCTCTCTAAGCCCATACCTGTATCAATTGACGGATTCGGTAACGGCTCCATAGTACCGTCAGCTTGGCGGTTAAACTGCATGAAAACGATATTCCAAATTTCAATGAAGCGGTCGCCATCTTCATCTGGTGAGCCTGGAGGACCACCAAAAATATCTTCACCATGATCATAAAATATTTCTGAACAAGGACCACAAGGACCTGTATCACCCATTGACCAAAAATTATCTGATTCATACTTTTTATTAGGTGATTTATCGCCAATGCGAATAATCTTGTCTTCAGGTACACCAATAACATCTTTCCAATACGTGAAAGCTTCTTCATCAGTGTCATAAATAGTGACTAAAAGCTTCTCTTTTGGCAGGCCTAAAACACCAGTTAAAAATTCCCAAGCGTAACTAATAGCATCATTTTTAAAGTAGTCACCAAAGCTAAAGTTACCTAGCATTTCAAAAAACGTATGATGACGTGCAGTGTAACCAACGTTTTCTAAATCATTATGCTTACCACCAGCACGAACACAACGTTGCGCTGAGGTTGCACGTGTGTAACTACGTTTTTCTGCACCTAGAAAAACATCCTTAAATGGCACCATACCAGCGTTGGTAAATAACAACGTGGCATCATTGCCAGGTACTAATGAGCTACTTTTAACTATTTGATGTTGTTTGGTGGCAAAAAACTCTAAAAATGCCTGACGGACTTCAGCAGTACTTTTAATCATGGGATACTCAACAAATCGATTGTGGTCTATTTTAATTCTGGGTTTGTGCTAATACAGAAGCTATCTTCTGAAACTAGTCTAATACCGCAAATATTTCATCACTGGAATAACCGCGATATGGTAAAAAACGAATTTTCTTGGCTTTATCTTTTTGTGCAGCTTTTCTATCTAACTGATTTTCACTGTTATCATCCACAGCGCACTTATCACCAAAGCGCTTATTATACGCAAGCTCGGCTTGAAGATACCAATCTATTTCACAACTTTCACGCAATTTTTGGATAATAGTTGCGCAAACTCCCTTTTGTTTTAGTTCATTGGCAATATATAACCAACGTATCCGCGTTTTGCTTAATAGCGGTAGCGACTCGCAGCATAGCGTTCATCAGTTAAATAATCTTTCAAGCACAGTGTAATGCCGTTTTTTTCATATGATCAGTTCCAATTAGTAGATGACGTCAAATGACACAGGAGTAATAAAAGTCAATAAATTCTAGTACGTCAAACTACTTAATTCTTGTCTGCTTAGGATAGTAGTCGGTTGCTCTAGAATAAAACACCTGAAATGGTCACTAATTTCATATTATTTCAATATTAGTGAACGGGAGAATCAACAAAAACTTCCCGCTTTATTCTAGTGTCGATTTAAAAGATTTATTTTCCCAAGGAAACAAACAAGTATAAATATTCAAGTCGAAAAGTGCTAAACAAAAGCCACCATAATTAGACGTCAGTACTACTTTTATGTATTCTGTTGGCTGCCTTACAATGTATTACACATGTGTAAACTATACCAAAGGGAAAACGAATGAAGAAAATTATTACCTTTTTAACACTTCTACCTGTTTTAGCAAACGCAGAGCAAGTTCCACATAACTTTACAAGTGGAACTCCCGCAAAGGCGGCTGAAGTTAACGCTAACTTTACACACATCAATGACAAATCAACTTTAAATACTAGCTCTATTACTGCTAACGAAGCTAAATTAGCAGCAATTGAAGCTAAATTAAATGCAATTGAAATATCTGCTGAGACCTCAGACTTTGATCTATTAGAAAATGGCGAGGTTAGTGTTGAGGTTGACTGTACTAACAAGCCTGAGGCACTACAACTTGCTTATCATGAACACATTAATTACCGTTCAATAAAAATTGGAATTACTGGTAGTTGTTATGGACACATAGCTTCAATTCGAGGCGATGATGATCCTACTAATGCAGTACAAGTAGCAGGCCAAACTGTCAGTATTTATTCTTCAGATCAAGATAACAGAGCAAACATTATTCCAAATGATGAAACAGGTAGAACTCAGTTAATAGGTGGTTTTGGTGGAGGCTTATATATAACCAGAGTAAATATTACCGCTGCACCTGACATGTTTGCCGAGGTCTTATTCTCAAGAAATGGCCACGGTGGTCTAAGTGAAAGTACCGTTACCGCCAGTGGAACCGAAGCCATTCCCGTTGTTGTACAGGAGGGTGCTGGTGCTTACTTTGATAATCTGGAAATAAATGGTGCCTTGATAGGTATTTTTGCTCGAAATAACGCCTCTATTCGTTTTTTAAGTGAAACAACAGTTAATTCAACCCAAGGAATAGTTCTACGAGCAGGGGTATCTGTTAACCATCAAGGCGGTGTAGCCATCAATAGTGGGAGTGGCCAAGCCCTTTACATGAATGGTGGAGTTGATTGGATAGCAACAGATGATTGGCGTCCACTAACAGTCACAGGGAATATTCATATGGAAAGTGACGCGTATTTAAATGCCGGTACTTTACAATTAACAGGCGATATAAATGCGTTTGATTCAAAACTAAAATCTCAAGGCTTTGCCAACATTACTGGTAATACTAATCTAGATAACTCAACGGCTGCTTTTGATTCGGGAACAGATGCAGCCCCAGCAAGCTTTAATTGTCATGGTATATCTTCACTAACAATTAATGGTTGGGAAAAAGTTAATGCCGGAGTTGTTGATGATTCTACTAACTGTGCTGATAAAGCAGCTTGGGATCAAGCATTATTCAATATCTTTGACAACCTAAACACACCGCAGTAACGAGGTTTCAACATGAAAATATTAAAAATTTTCTCATTTACCTTGTTTGCCTTTGTGCTAACTGGTTGTGGTGGTTCATCTGATGATCCCGTCGTTGTTATTGATGATCCTGTTATTGTAGAACCAACTATGGTCACTTTATCAGGCACCGTTGCTACTGGTGTAGCCGTCGCAGATGCTGAAATTGTGGTTACCGATAAAGACGGTAATGAAATTGACGTTACAGCAGTAACAGATGCAAACGGTAATTACTCTGTTGAATTTTCTGGTACCGTACCAACGCCTGTATTAATTACAGTGCTAACAACAAGCGGTGAAGAATTAAGTGCCATTGTTGATGATCCGTCCACTGAAGTTGCTAACATTAACCCGATAACAAGTTATGTTGCAGATACTATCTTAGCGACTACTGATTTATCTGCGGTAACTACTGGAGATGTATCAAGCGCTGGTCAAGAGGCCGTTACTTCATTATTCGGCGCTGGCGCCCAATATGATGCATTCGCTTCTGATACGTTTATTGCTAAATCTGACACGTCAGATTTTGATACTCAAGTATCTACAGCCGACGTTCTTCTGGATAGTATTAATGAGTTAGCGGGAACAACAGATGTTGCTGCATTTATTGCCCAAACTGCTGAAGCTGATTCAACACTATTAGACTCTACCGAGTTTATTGTTTCTGTTGCAACAAACCTTGCTTTAGTTGAAGGAACGGGAACTAACATTGAAGAAGTGTTTGACCTACAAGAAGTTGATGCACAGTTGACAACTCAATTGTCTGATGTAGCACTATTTCAAGAAATCGCCGAAGGTGTAATTACTTCAGTGGAAGCAAGCGGTTTAACAGAGGAGCAAGAAATTGCCGCATCTTCAGGCCTACTTGAAATTATTGCAGATTCTGTTCTTACTGATGATGTGATTGATTTAGCTGCCGCCGATACTGTTTCGAAGAATGTTGTAGATAACTTGTTAGACGATATAGTTACCGTGGTTACTTCAGATGAAGTAGCAACATTAACCACTGAAGAGCTAATTGCCACAGCAATAGGCTCGGCAGATGAAATCACAACGATTATAGTTGACTCTGGCCTTGATTTATCAACTGAGAATACTGACTTTTCGGCTGTTGAAGAAGACTTATCACAAGCAATAATTATTGAAAACACTACTGAGTGGAACAACGGCAAATGGGATACCTTAACCTGGCAATAAGCTAGTTTTAGTAACCATACTATACAACCTGATTTTAGGTTATTTAAAGGGTCAGTAATATACTATTGCTGGCTCTTTTTTATCTCGTATCAATTGTTCAAATTACAGTGCGAATGAAAGTTGTTGTGTTTCTTTAGCGTTATCAGCAAAACCTAGCGTTAAACCAATTAGGCGCACTCCGCGTTGATTAGCTCGACTATAAGCTTTAGCAAGTAAACTAACAAAAAGTGCTTGCTGACATTCACTACTTTGCGTCTCTACCGTGGTTTGATTAAAATCAGTAAACTTTAACTTCACGCCCTGACGAATAATTTCTCGATTAGCATGTGGTGCAAGGCGCGTTAACAGCTTTTGATATAATTCCGTGATCACAAGCTGACACTCACCTTCTGTAGAAATGTCTTGAGCTAAAGTCGTTTCAATAGCAAGTGACTTCCTCTGCCGACTCACTTCTAACTCTCTATTATCAACGCCATGTGCTTTTAAAAATAAACTAGTTGAGAACTTTCCAACAATATTTTGCAAGACTCTGGCATCGCTTTTTCTGACATCTGCACAGGTAGAAAAACCATGGCGATTGAGTTTCTCAAACGTTTTTGGGCCAATGCCGGGTATTTTCTTTAATGAAAGTTCTTCAACAAAGCTGGGCACTTGTTCAGGGGTAATGACACATTGACCATTAGGTTTGTTTTCATCACTAGCAATTTTAGCTAAAAATTTATTCGGTGCAATGCCTGCAGATGCCGTCAAGTTTAACTCAGCAAATATATCTGCTCTGATTTGCTCTGCAATTAAAGTAGCACTGCCATGGAAGTCTTTTGAATCAGTGACATCAAGATAGGCTTCATCTAAAGATAACGGTTCAACCAAGTGGGTATAACGGCTAAATATCTCGCGAATATGCTTCGAGGCTTCTTTATAAACATCCATTCTACCGTGCACTATTGTTAAGTCAGGGCAAAGTTGCTTTGCTTTGACTGCAGACATTGCCGAGCGAACACCAAACTCTCTTGCTTGATAATTACAAGTACACAGAACACTGCGAGGGCCGTCACCTCCAACGGCTAATGGGATATTGCGATACTCAGGAAAGTCACGCATCTCAACAGCCGCATAAAAGCAGTCCATATCTATGTGGATTATCTTTCGTTGAGTATTCATAAACCTTATCGCGACAAAAGCTGTATATAAAAACAGTATAACAATTTAACAAGGTGAAGCAAGTCAGGTTTATGAAGTTTTATTTATAGATAGGGTTATTGAGTGGCAGCTAATACGGGGGATAACACATCAAATAATGCGTCTATATGATCATCACGGTCATTTAATGCTGGAATATAATGGTATTGCTCTCCACCAGCATCCATGAATATCTCGCGATTTTCATGCTCTAATTCTTCAAGGGTTTCAAGACAGTCACTACTAAAGGCAGGACTTAAAATGGCAATATGCTTATTACCTAAAGAAGGTAACTTTTCCAACGTTTCATCGGTATAGGGTTTCAGCCATTCTGCCTTGCCAAATCGTGACTGAAACGTAGAAATAATTTCATTGTCTTTAAAACCGTATTCTTCAACAAGCTCAGGCACTAACAACTGCTGCTTTAATAATGACGTAGTTTCAATACAAGCATCATAATAAGGATCGCCCCATTGATGAAAAAGCTCTGGCATACCATGATAGGACAAGACTAATTTATCAGGTTTCCCATGGCTTTTTACATGCTCAACAATAGTGTTAGCTAACGCTTTAATATAACCAGGGTTTTGCTGGTAACTATTGATAAAATGAAGCGATGGTACATAGCGCCATTTTTGTAGCTCCTTACTTACCGCATCAAAAGTTGAAGCGGTTGTGGGTCCGGCATATTGTGGATACAAAGGTAAAACAACCAAATTATCCACTCCTTGCTGTTGAAATTTTTGCAAAGTATTAGAAATTGAAGGGTTGCCATAACGCATAGCAAAATCAACAAGCACATCATCCCCGTATGCTTGTTTCACTTTTCGCAATAACTTTTCTTTTTGTTTAGCGGTAATAGAAATTAATGGAGCACCATCATCTTGCCATACAGTTTGATACAACTTGGCTGACTTAGCCGGTCTAACAACTAAAATAATACCGTATAAAATAGTTAACCAAATAAGGCGGGGAATTTCTACAACCCTAGGGTCAGATAAAAACTCACGTAAATAACGGCGCACAGCACTGGTGGTTGGTTCATCCGGCGAGCCAAGGTTAGTGATTAATACTGCCGTTTTCTTAGGTTCAACCGATGAAGATAAAACGTCGCTATCTTTTTTACGTGCGCTAAAGCGTGATTTCATTTTTTTTCTTTTTTGTTGTTTAGATTTAGGAGAAAGTTATACGGGTGAAAATCCATAACAGATCAACACCCTTAGTAAAAACTATCTAATTATGATCTTTACTCAACCAGATGATTGACAACTAACTCAAGTGTTTTATCACTGTTTACATCAACACCGAGTGCTTCTGCTTTGTAATCACCTGATTTAATTCCAACACCACCCTGTTTAGAGGCAATGGCATAAACATGTACCTTATCGACACTTCCTAAGGTATTTTCACTGCTCATGGCTTGGCTATTATTTAACACCACAACGGTCGGTAAATCACTGGCTTTTAGTTTTACCGCAGCCAGTGGCATGCGTTGACCATTAGTCGGCACTGCATAAACAAATACTACTCTGTCTTCACCTTCTGCTAATGCTTTAGCAATATCATCAGATAAACTCACGTTAACTTTTAACTGCGGGCCGGCCATATCGCTGCTATTCGCTTCTGGCATATTCATCCGCTTCTTAGCCTCGGCAACTGCCTCTTTAAGCGCTGCAATGTTAACACCTTGATTATTAGTATCAATAACACGCTGCCAGTATGAAATGGCCTGCGGGTAATCTTCAGTGATAAAATTGTGCATCCCAAGTAAAATATTAGTCGACGGGTCATTTGAATCTAATGCTAATGCTTTATCTATATATTTTTGAACATCGGCCGTTATTTTTTGTTCGTTTTTATAATAGAGCGCTTGCGCGATAGCCCCTAACAAATCAGCATGTTCGCCCTCGATACGGATAACTTGATTAAAAGAAGCTACCGCTTCATCAAACCCTCCTACAGCAACATACGTCTGCCCTAAGTTGTACCAAGCTTCGCCATCATCAGGCTTACCTTCAAGGTGCTTCTCCATTTTTGCGATATATTCCATCGCCTCTTTTTCACGCTGCATTTGCATTTGTTCTTGCGTCATAGACTGCTGTTGCGCATGTCCTGCAGGCATTTGTGTAACCTTATTAAAACTACCGTGCTTGCTATATAGCGCGATTGAAAAAATAACAATAAACAGACTTAATCCCATAGGCCAAAGCACTGAAAATTGCTTATACTGCACAACGCTTACTTCTTTCTCACTAGCGCCTGCTTCAATATCTTGTAATAAAGTATTATCAAGTTCAGCCAATAAGTATTGATAGCTTTCTTCATCAATACCGCCTTCACGGTAGTCTTTTTCAATCTCTTTTTTATGTTCGCGATACAAGCTCACATTGGTTTCATGACGCAGCTTGGCATTATCTAAGTTAACTTTTTTATCTTGTTTAAAGAAAGGTCGCCAAACAATTAATAATAATAAAATTAAAAAGGCTAGACCTATAAATATAAATTCCATAATCTTTTCTACTACTTATTTTAGTGTATCGAATGATGACATCTATTTATCATTGAGTAAGTTTTTTAGCTTATCTTGTTGCTCAGCACTTAGGGCGATTTGAGCTTTATCAACTGGCTTTCGTCGAACTACAACAATGACCACGATAATGCCAATCAAAATTAAAACCGCAGGACCAAACCATAAAACATAAGTTATTGAGGAAACTCTTGGACGATATAAAACAAACTCACCGTAACGATTAACCATAAAGTCAACAATTTCGATGTCAGCTTTACCCTGCTTTAATAGTTCGTATAACTCTTTACGTAAATCAGCAGCAATGGGCGAGTTAGAGTCTGCTAAGTTCTGATTTTGACATTTAGGGCAGCGTAACTCTTTACTTAATGCTTGAAAGCGAATTTTTGTTACTTCATCGTCAAATTCATAAGTATCAATGGCATTAGCAACAGCATTATTAGCCGTGAAAAATACCGCTATGGCTATCACGAGTATGTTAATTATCTTCATTTTATTTACCCTGCTTTTTTTCAGCAATTAACTGAGCGATTAGTGGCTCAAACTCACGTCGCCAGACTCGAGTATCTATCGCACCAGCAAAACGCTTTCTGATGATGCCATGATGATCGATAACAAACGTTTCTGGGGCACCATAGACACCAAGATCTAAACCAACAGTACCCGCTTCGTCAAAAATAGAAAACACATAGGGATCTTCATAATGTTGTAACCATTTCTGGCCAGCATCTCGCTCGTCTTTGTAATTTAAACCATACAACTTAACCTGTGGGTTTTTAGCAATATCCACTAAGTATGGGTGTTCGTACTTACAGGTTGGGCACCATGTCGCCCAAACATTAAGTAGTACTATATCACCTTGTAAATCAGCTTCGGTAACCGTTTTATTACCATCATTTAACGTTGACAATGAAAAGCTTGGCATGGTCTTTCCCACAAGTGCCGATGGCATATCTTGTGGATTTAATGACAGACCTCGATATAAAACAACGCCTAAGGCAAGCACTAAAATCAATGGTAAAAAGCGTATTAATTTTCCCATTGATTAGGCCTCCGTTACTTTCGTATTATTTGCTGCAACAGAGCTAGTTAGTGAGTCTGCAACAACATTTTCAGCAGCTTTACTGGTTTTCTTGCGACGATAACGTTTATCAAGCATTGATAAGATACCACCTATACTCATGAAGATAGCGCCAAGCCAAATCCAGCGGACAAACGGCTTGTAATGAACACGGATAGCCCAAGCACCATCAGGTAAAGGATCACCAAGCGCAACATAAACATCTCTAAATAAACCAGGATCAATTGCCGCTTCAGTCATCCCCATGGTTTGTACACGGTAGGCACGACGTTCTGGTTTTAACAAGGTAATAAATTCACCATCTTGATAGACGTTCACTTGTCCTTGCTGAGCACTATAGTTCGGCCCTTCAACATTTTTAATACCTTTAAATTCAATGTCGTAACCTGAAACTAGCACTTTGTCGTTTACCGACATTTTAATATTTGTTTCGCTTTCATACATGGAAACCACAGTAACACCAACAATTGTCACCGCAATACCCGCATGAGCGACTGCCATACCTAAATGACTTAAGGTTAATTTACCTTGAATCTTATATTGATTTACCACTTCTCTAAGTACTACTAAGAATACCCATGAAGCAAGAATCATCCCCATAGCAACTAGCGCATTAAACTCACCGCCATAAACGATTGGGAACAGTAAACCAAAAGCAAGACTTAATACTGAAGGTTTAAAGATTTGTTTGCGCAACTCACCTTGTTTAGCCTTCTTCCAGCGAATGAGTGGCCCAATACCCATGATGATAAATAAAATACTCATTATAGGAACAAACACCGCATTGAAATACGGCGGGCCTACTGATATTTTACCGTAACCTAGTGCATCAACCAGCAGTGGATATAGTGTACCGAGTAGAACAGTTACTGTGGCAATGACTAATATTACGTTACACAGTAATAACGCTGTTTCACGAGAGTAAAAAGCAAAACGAGAAAAACTAGCTACCGTATTTGCTCTGAAAGCGTAAAGTGTTAATGCGCCCCCCATTGCAATAGCAAGTAGCATCAATATAAAGATACCGCGCGATGGATCTGCGGCAAATGAATGCACAGAGGTAATTACGCCAGAACGAACTAAGAAGGTTCCTAATAAGCTCAAGCCAAAGGCAAAAATAGCTAATAAAATGGTCCAGTTTCTAAAGGTTCCGCGTTTTTCGGTAACCGCTAACGAGTGAATCAGTGCGGTACCAATTAACCATGGCATAAAGGAAGCATTTTCAACCGGATCCCAGAACCACCAACCGCCCCAGCCAAGTTCGTAGTATGCCCACCAACTACCTAGTGCAATACCTAAAGTTAAAAACATCCAGGCACCAACTGTCCAAGGACGTGACCAACGCGCCCAAGCAGCATCCATCTTACCAGCCATAAGCGCAGCAACAGCAAAGGCAAAAGCAACAGCAAAGCCTACATAACCTAGATAAAGTAATGGCGGATGAATAATTAAACCAACATCTTGTAATAGCGGGTTTAAGTCCCGACCTTCCATTGGCACATTTGGCCATAAACGTTCAAAAGGGTTAGATGTTAACAGGGTAAAAGCGATGAAACCAACACCTATCATGCCCATTACTGCAAGCACCCGAGTAATAAACTCTTCTTCGATACCGTTAGAGAATTTTGCTACTGCAGCAGTCCAAGCAGTTAATGAGAATACCCAAAGTAATAATGAACCTTCATGTCCGCCCCAAACAGCACTTATTTTAAAGTAATACGGCAAATGACTATTTGAGTGGCTAGCTATATATTTAACTGAGAAGTCATCGATAACAAAACTATAACCGAGAATAACAAGACTAATGCCGGTAAAAATGAACATACCATATGTTAAGGGCTTGGCATATCCAACGAGTCGTTTCAAAGAACTCTGTTGCGGGCTATGAACACCAATAAGTGGAATTAAACTTAAACATATGGCAAATGCCAATGCTATGGTGAGGGCAAGTTGACCAAGTTCGGGAACGAGTTCAGGTATTTGGTTTGCTACCAGGTCAGGTATCATTAATTTCTCCGCTCTACTTCTAAAAACAGTTAATCTACTATCTCGTTATAATCGATAACTTTGTAGATTAAAAATTATCGCGTCATACTAACATTTAATTGCAAACAATATTAATGTAAATTAACCACTCAAGTTGTTTCATAATGTTACAACTTTCGTGCTCTATGTATGTGCTGGCTATGGTATTATATTGCCCAAAGTGATTATACGATCCATATCAACAATAACACGACAAACATGCGTTAGTATTTGCCACCTAGTTAGACACAATTACTATTTAATAAAGAAAGTGAAGACATTGCCAAAACAAAGTTTACCCCCATTAATTAGCGCTAACAACTTAACTTGTATTAGAGAAGAGCGCTTATTATTTGATGAACTGTCTATTGAGATTCATGCTGGAGATATAGTGCAAGTTGAAGGGCCTAATGGTTCAGGTAAAACTAGCTTATTACGCATATTGTCAGGTTTGTCTCAGCCTTATGACGGTCAAGTCCTATATAAAGCACAAGCCGTGAATCAGTGCCGCGAGGAATTTCAGCAAAACTTACTCTACTTTGGGCATTTATCTGGTGTTAAAGGCGAGATGACAGCAGAAGAAAACTTAGCATTTAACCTTGCCTTGCATGGTAACGACGCTAGCAAGACTTCAGAGTATCTAGCAAATGTTAATCTACTTGGATTTGAAGATAGCCTGGCATCGCATCTTAGTGCAGGTCAACATAGACGAATTGCATTAGCTCGCCTTTATCAAAGTGATGCTCCGGTTTGGATATTAGATGAACCATTTACCGCCATCGATAAACAAGGTGTGGCAAGTTTAGAACAGCTATTTATTGATCATGCCAGCCGCGGCGGGTGTGTCATTTTAACTACGCATCAAGACTTGATCTCAATTAAACCAGAGCAAGTCAAAAAAATTACTTTAGATTACAATAGCGATTGTGCTTTTGATTAACGCTTAGGAAATAAAAGAATGACCTTAAAAGCACAATCTGCAGAATTAACAACGACAACAACTTCAACCGAACACGCCAAGTCTTCGGTTCGATTGTCTTATCGTCATGCATTTATGTTGGTGTTAAAGCGCGATTTAACTATTGCCATGAGACACAAAGATGACATTATCAATCCATTGTTGTTTTTTGTTATTGTGATCACCTTATTTCCTTTAGGCATAGGTCCTGAAGCACAAACATTAAGTAGAATAGCACCAGGCATTATCTGGGTGGCCGCTTTATTGGCGACGTTACTCTCTTTAGATAGGTTATTTAAGTCAGATCACCAAGACGGTTCTTTAGAACAAATGCTATTAAGCCCGCACCCAATATTTTTATTGGTACTGGCGAAAATACTTGCTCATTGGATTATCACCGGCTTACCACTTATTTTAATTGCGCCATTACTTGCGGTACTACTGCACTTAAACGAACAAAGCTACACCGCGCTGTTACTGACACTTTTACTTGGCACGCCGGTATTAAGCTTGTTAGGGGCTATTGGTGTTGCGCTTACAGTAGGTATTAAAAAAGGTGGCGTGTTACTAAGTTTGCTGGTTTTACCACTTTACATACCTGTTTTAATTTTTGCGACCAGTGCTATTGATACAGCAGCACTTGGCTTACCTTACAGCGGACAACTTGCTATAATTGCCGCGCTATTTTTCGGTTCTTTATCGCTCGCCCCTTTTGCAGTTGGCGCAGCCCTAAAAGTGAGTACTAACTAATGTGGAAATGGTTACACCCCTATGCAAATCCTGAAGTGTCATACAACTTCACCAATAAAATGCTGCCTTGGCTAGCTTGGCTTGCTGCCATCTTCTTAAGTATTGGACTCGTTTGGGCATTACTGTTTGCACCTGCTGATTACCAGCAAGGTCATAGTTTTCGTATTTTTTATGTTCATGTTCCTGCAGCCTCTTTATCCATGGGTATCTATTTCGCCATGGCTGTTGCTGCATTTAGTAGCTTAGTTTGGCAATTAAAATTAGCTGATGCTTCTGCTGCGGCGATGGCACCTGTTGGCGCCGCTTTTACCGCCATTGCACTCATAACCGGTGCTGCTTGGGGTAAACCTATGTGGGGCACTTGGTGGATTTGGGATGCAAGATTAACTTCTGAGTTGATTTTATTATTTTTATACCTTGGCGTTATCGCTTTACATAGTGCCTTTGAAGATAAAAACCTCGCGGGTAAGGCTGCAGGTATATTAACGTTAGTTGGTGTTATTAATATTCCAATCATTAAATACTCAGTTGACTGGTGGAACACTCTTCATCAAGGTTCTACCGTCAGTAAGCTAGGTAAGCCATCTATGTCGCTTGATATGTTATGGCCATTTATTTTTTGTTTTATAGGTTTTTCATTATTGGTTGGTGTGATCGTTTGTTTACGCTTTAGAAATGAGATCTTAGCTCGTAATAGCATACGTCCTTGGGTGCGCGAGTTAGTACAACAAAATACAACTAAGTAACACTAAGTTACATCAATCAACTCTAAAATTAGCGAAGTACTTGGAGAGCAGTCAATGCAATTTAATAGTTTTAGCGATTTCATCGATATGGGCGGCTATGGTTTTTATGTCTGGCTTTCCTTTGGTGCTGCGGCATTAATACTTACCCTTTTATTGGTCAGCTCAAAAGCCGGTCATCAACAAATAATTAATCAAATCGCTAAGCGTAAGCAACGTGAAGATAAACTTCGCCAAGCCCGAGAGCAACGTAAACAACAAAATAAAGCATTAAATGAGGTCACAGAATAATGAATCCACGTCGTAAAAAACGTCTTACCATAGTAGCCAGCATTTTAATCGGTATCGGCGCTGTTTCAGGTTTAGTGTTGTACGCATTAAGCCAAAATATCGATTTATTTTTTACCCCTTCAGAAATAACGCAAGGTAAAAAAGAAACCGGCCTTAAACCGAGCATTGGTCAACGCATTCGTATTGGTGGTTTAGTTGTTCCTGGCTCTGTTAAGCGCGATCCTGAAAGCTTAAAGGTATCATTTAGATTAAGTGATATGACAATGCCAATTGAGTTTAAAGATACCGACCCTATGGTAACAGTTTACTATGAAGGCATATTGCCTGATCTTTTCCGTGAAGGACAAGGCATTGTTGCTAATGGCACACTTGAAGATCACCCGCCTACAGGCCTTAGCATTGAAGCAAGTGAAGTTCTGGCAAAACATGATGAAAACTATATGCCGGCAGAGCTTGCTGATAAGAAGGGTCAGAAACATGAAAAAACAAAGTACACTGAAAAACAACTAGAGAGTAAAGGTTATTAATCGACTTTAAAGAAAGTAGCTAAACTATTAGTACTCAGCTTAAAGTGTAAGCGAAAATTAGCGCTGCAATATTCTCATTAGCTTAAACAAAAACACCCTTGATATGTCGCCATATCAAGGGTGTTTCTTTATATTTATAACTAAAAAATTCGATACTTTAGTCGCTTTAATAAAGTGCTAGATATTATCTAGTTTAAAAATAAATGCTGTTAGCTGTTAGAACTCTTCTACTAGTTTGTCACCAATACTATTAATAACATTTATCTCACCATCGCATACCGCGACGATAGTTTTACCACGTTTGAAATCTTGAGGAATAATCATATCGCCGTAAGCGTTTAAGTTGAAACTGCGAGTTTTGCGATACAATGACAGATCATCATCGCAACAGTATATTACGGTAACCTTACGTTTTGCTTCACTCATATTTAAATCCTTTTAAATTAGTAACAACTTTATTTGTATAGTTTAGCTAACAGTTTTATCGTTTAACGACACAATTTCGTTAGTGGTCTGACCTTAAGCTATGTATTAATAATAGCCACCTTATGAACTAAGGTCAACATCTGGTACAACCAGATAAGGATGTTTTAAACACTAATAAAGACTAAGCTATTACTTTCCACTATATGCGGTTAACACACCAATATTCCTAACAAAAAAACCTCAAGCAGTGATGAAACTAACTTGAGGTTTTTATACTGTCGTTTAAATCACATCAAATTCACGATGGTTTTAACGCGCAGGTTTACATAACTCTTAATGAGTATATTACTTCCAAGATTTCATCTTACAGCCTTTAACAGCGTAGAATAATATAAATAAATAACAAGGTAACATCACTATATAACCACCTTGAAGATCAATAGCTTGACCACTAGTGCCACTCGCTAAGCTCCAGAACAATGGTCCAAATGCACCACCTGAAATCCCCATCACTAATAACGCTGAGCCAACACTCGTCAATTTACCCATTCCAGACAGTGCTAATGGGAATACCGCTGGCCATACAATGGCATTAGCAAGGCCTAAGAAAGCAATTAAGATCAATGTATCTGGTAATTGAGCACCACCTAAAATAAATGACATTGAATTAGCGATTGCAAAAGAGTTATTGTCACCTAATACAACACCTAAGCTTAGTAACAGACCTAAAACCGCAGACACCATCAAGGCTTTTTGTTGTGAAATAAAACGTGGAATTAATGCAATACCTAAAATATAACCCAGCACCATACAACCCATGGTATAAGAAGTCATCACACTATAGTTTTCAACACCTAAGGCAAGGGCAAAAGCACCAATTGTATCACCAGCAATAACTTCAACAGCAACATACAAAAATAGTGCAACGACACCTAAAGCAAGGTTAGGATGCGCTAACGCTTCTTTTAAATGACCTTTATTTTCACCCTCTTCTGCTTCACTTTCTAGTTCAGGCAGCGGAGATTTTTTAACAGCAAAACCTAAAATACCAATAAATAATGCCATACCTAAATAAGGCATAATTAGCTTGTCAGCCATCGCATCAATTTGTGTTTGGCTTAGCTCTGTACCGACAGTATCAGTAAAACCGCTCAAAATTAACGCGGTGAAAACGATTGGCGCAACAACACCGGCACCTTTATTTAAAATACCCATGATAGAGATACGTGCAGCAGCAGACTCTTCAGGACCAATACGAACTACGTAAGGGTTTACTGCTGTTTGTAATAATGTTTGTCCTGTCCCCATGACTAGCTGAGCTAATAAGAACAATGGAAATATTTGTGTTTTAGCCGCAGGAATAAATAATAAACCAGCAACCATCATGGTGCCCATGCCTAGTGCCATACCGTTTTTATAGCCAACTTTACGAATAATTGCCGCAGAAGGCAGAGCGGTAAAGGTAACCGCGATATAAAAAGAAAATAAGATTAGCGATGCTTGGAATGGTGTTAATTGCAAAATTTGTTGCAAATAAGGCATCAATGAACCGTTCAACCAGGTAGCAAAACCTAAAATGAAAAATAGCCCTGCGACGATAACCATCGGCAGTGCGTTACTCTGTTTATTCTCTTGGGTGGCTGACATTTCCATAACTTCCTCTATCTTGCGTTGTTGTTATAATTATTGCGTAAATTGAATGTATAAGTTGTTTTTTCTACTAAATCTTTTGTCCTGAAATCCAGGTGGATTGCACTGATAAATCATCATTAAGTACAACCATATCTGCCTGCTTACCTTCTTTAAGTTCACCACGGCAGACCATAAGACTTTGATATAAATACTGTGCAGGATATAAACTGCCCATACGTATTGCCTCATCTAACGAGATACCCAATTTTTGATGAGTATTTTTAACAGCAGATGCCATATCTAATGAAGAACCCGCTAATTCACCCGTCGTTGAAGTTAGTTTGCCATTATCGACGTAAACAGTACGGTCATATAAAGCAAATTCAGTTTGATCTGTACCTACTGGCGGCATCGCATCGGTAACTAAAAAGATTTTACCTTGTGGTTTAGCCTGAATAGCTAACTTACAACTCGCATAATCCACATGAAAGCCATCAACGATTAAACCACAACTGGTATTGTTATTAAGTAAAGCCGCGCCAACAACACCAGGCTCTCGCCCCTGTAATGGTGACATAGCATTGAACAGATGGGTAAAGCCACTTGCACCGGCATTAATTGCCTGCTGTGCAGTTTCAAAATCCGCGTTAGTGTGCCCTAAACAAACTTTAATGCCGAGTTTCACCATGCGACTGACATCATCAGCGCTAATGGTTTCAGGCGCTAAGGTAACAATAACTTGACCGATATCTTGGCGAGATAGCACTTGCCACTCAGCATCAGATATTGGACGTATATAGTCTTCACAATGAGTTCCTTTTTTTGCCACGGATAAATGTGGCCCCTCAAAATGAACACCAACAATGCCTGGTACACCTTCAGCTAAAGCTTGTGCAATGGCATCAGCCGCTTGTTCCATCACTTCAACTTTATCGGTGATTAAGGTAGGTGTCATTGCCGTAGTACCAAACTTGGCATGGGCTAGCATAATCGTTTTTAAATTTTCAACAGAAGGAGAGTCATTAAATAATGCTCCGCCACCTCCATTGACTTGCAAATCAATATAGCCCGGGACCACAAGACCTGTTGCGACAACATCTACGTTATTAGTATCTTGATCAATATGTGTAATTTTACCGTCAACGATAGTTAACACTTGGTCATCAAGGAAAGCTTGGCCGTCAAATAGTCTGCTAGCATGGAAACGTGTTTGTGTCATTTATGATCCCTGTTTTCTCAAGTAATGATGGTTCAAAGCAATTATAAAGCTATCAAGCAGATTGCTGAACTGATTGTTTTGCTTGCTGTTGTCTAGCAAAAAGCACCGAACCTACTTCAGGCGGGCTAATAGGTTCTTCAAGCTTGGCTTTAATATCATCAGCTAACCAAGGTTTTAACCGTGGAGTTAAGCCACCTATCATAGAAATGCGAGGTGGATTTTTAGTGAGTAAGGTGCGAGCAATACTATTAATATATTCAGCGCCTTCATCCACAATAGCAAGCGCGACTTTATCGCCCTGCTCTGCGGCATCAAAAACAAGGTTTGCTTGTTGAGCATAGTAAGTCGCTTTTTGACTGGCGACTGCTTCAACTAAGTCAGTATCGTCTTTACAGTTTAATTTCTTAAGTAACACATCACTCATCAAGGTAGTTGGCACTATACCATCAAGGGACAACAACACTTGTTTAACCCCTTGCAGACCAAACCAAGCACCACTGCCTTTGTCACCGTGTGGGAAGCCGTGAGCACCAACAATAGTTTGTTGCTCATCAACACAGGAAAAACCACAAGAACCGGTACCGCTAATCATAACCGCGCCATCACTGCCATCATGGGCACCTAGACAAGCTATTAATAAATCAGTTGCTAAATGCATTGCCTTAAAAGGGTGTTGCCATGCAGCCATTTGATCAAAAAGCACAGGAAGATTAACGCCCGCTAAGCCAACACCTGCAACTATGTCGCTTAGTTCAAGTTCAGATAATCCCGCATCTTCAAGGGCTAATTTAGCTGATTCGGTTATTGAGTTAGTTGCTTGGTCAAAGCCGTGTAATGGATTACCTGGCCCAGATATTCCGGTGCCAAGTATTTCATTATCTTTATTCATAATAATGGCCTTGCATTTACTGCCACCACCATCAATACCAAAAAATAATTCCTTATTTTTATTACTACTTGTCAACATACCGACCCCGAGTTGCCTTTTCATACAATTAATATTTTTTTGATTTTTTCATCTTATCGACAAATGACAGCGTTGTCATTTATTTTTTAGGATAAAATATCAGCTTTTTACTTTTTTGTGAACAATTGTAAATTAACTAGTTGATACTGTTCGAAAAATATCAACCAGAAAATTTTAAGGAAATTATTTTACTTGGGTAGTTCTACTTGCTCTGAGACCGTTTATACTACGGCTTCTCAGGTTAACTGTTCCCTGTACAGTAGTAGGCTGTTGATAAGTTTGCCATTTCCCATTATTGACTTGGTACTCAATAGTTAGGCCCGGAAACGCTACATTGGCATGTAACTTTCCGTCTTTAACAATTGCCCCCACAGTAGGTAAACGATAATCAACTTGTGCAAGCTCTAGCTTGGCGAATTCTTTTTGGCCTAAGGTATTAGCAAATAATGACCACTGACTATCCCGCATTTTTTGCATTTGTGCAGTAAAGTGTTCACTTTGCTGTGAGTATTTAGCGCCTTGATAGTTATAAGGTACTGCCCAATGCGCTTTGTGCCATGCACGTTCAGCTAACGCCAATAAACGCGGAAAGACTTTATGCTCAACCATATCATCTGTTCTAACATTCTCACTCCACAATTGTCCTTGGATACCTAAGAACTTCTGCCCTTTCGCTAATGGTGTTTTAGTATCGTCGGCGGTATAAGCATTATCTTCTCTATCTAGCCAAAATTCCGCGTGAACAGGTAAGTTATCAGGCATAAATTGAAATACTTTTTCTGTATTAGTGTGGCGAGATGCCCAATAGTAGCCATGCTCTTTTGGATCTGCTTCATGTGGAAAGTCAAAATATAAAGCATCAGGGCTTGATATTACTACTTGCCAATCACGATTAGCTAACTGATGAACTTTATCATGCCCCCCCCAAAATAATGCATCCCAAGCATTTGCTTGAACAATAGCGGGCATATTTTCTTTACGCGTATGCTCCATGCCATCACTCCAGCCAGCTGTTTCAATATCAAGCTCTGATAATATTCCGGCAACACGTTCAATAAAGTAAGCACCTAGCTCACTCATTTTGGTAACACCTTTATCATTGTTAGCAACAAACGCTTTACAGGCGGGAGACTCTAACCAAGCACCGGCCGTTTCATCAGCACCGATATGGTATCGAGTTAAAGGTTGTCCTGCGCTAGCATGGATGCGCTTAACTTGTTTCATCACTTCGATAACAAAATCGTAAGATGACTCTAAACACGCATTAATGGTGTTATCGCCGTAGAACTGAACAGACGAGTATGTAGTTTTATCTTCAAAGTCTTCCAGTAGAAATTCACTGGCTTTATCTTCTTGCTCTTTAGCTTTAAAGTTATTAAAACGAGCTGTCATTGCTTTTATTGATGAACGTGAGTGGCCCGGCATATCTAAAGATGGGATCACTTGAATATGACGTGCAGTTGCTGCTTGCAAGATTTCTTGATAATCACTGACACTGTAGTAGCCGTTAACTGAAGAGTTTTCATCAACACCCGCACCTAACTGCGGCATTAAGCAATGTTGCTCGGTTACATCAAAACAACGCTTTGCACCAACACTGGTAAGCTCAGGTAAACTTGGGATTTCTAAACGCCAACCTTCATCATCACCTAAGTGTAAATGCAGTTTATTTAGTTTATAAGCTGCCATTTGATCAAGAAGATTTAAGATAAACTCTTTTGAATGAAAGTTACGTGCTACATCAACTAACATGCCACGAAAGGCATAATGAGGCTCATCATTAACAGCTAGCTTAGGAATTCGTGACTCGCCAACAGTTACTAAACTTGCTAAAGACTGTAAACCGTTAAAAACACCATTTCCATCAACACCAACAATAACAATTTCCTCTTCCGTTACTGTTAAGTTATAACTACCAATTACCTTATTATTGTCCGCAGAAATACTTAAACGCAGAGGCAATCCAGCAGGATTTTGCTTCACACCTAAAGTATTAAGTCGTGCAATTGCGGCATCGACGTCTTTAGGTTGAACATTACCTAAAGATACCGAGATCCCCTGACTAATATCTGCAAACCCTTTGTTAGCATCAATACTGACTGACTTGGGTGTTGGAATAATCGCTTGCACCACAGCCAACTCGTCTTTCACTAAAGTAGCGTTTCGTTGGTATAAACTCTCACTTGTTAACCACTGCGTTTTATCATTAGCACTACGTTTAAACTGCTTTGCTTCATCGGTGAATGTTTCTGCATGAGGTAATACTTCTAAACCAGTGTCCTTATCAATATAAGGTTTAGTACTTTCAACAACTTTAGCAGTTAATCCCGGAGCGCTAACAATGTAATTTGGCATCACGTCAGACTCTGCTAAAGACCAAAACATTGCGCGGAAATTTAATGTTTTTGTTTCGCCTTGAGAAAAACCCGAAAAGTTATCCTGCAAACCAATAACATGCAGGTCTCCATTTAAATGTTTAACAGTAAAGTCTTCGCTTTCAAATGATTGAATAGGGGCGATTTGGCTAAAATGAATAGTCCAATCTTTAGCGGCGATAGCCTCTTTCGCAGTAAAAGTTAACTCAACTTCAAAACATTTACCGTCAGCTATTTTGCTATCACATTTATCAGAAAGGATATTGGTTACTACACGATAATTCACATCTAAGTTTTTAGCGATACTGTCAATATCATCTTGTGTTACTGAATAAATTGCTTGTAAATTAATCTTTTCACCAGTATCAATCGCTCGTTCTGGCGCTTGTTCACAGCCAATGAGTGATAAACTAGCAGCAATTGTAAGTGCTAAGATTTTTTTATTAATCTTCTTTATATGCATGTTAATGGGCCTTTATTCTGTATTGTTTTGCAACAATCATTTTGCGTTTAATATTGATAATTGTCTAACTATCCCTACTTTTGACAGCGCTGTCAAAAATAAATACATTTAAAGCGAGTATAGTTACAAGATTAAACAAATTACTTAATTTGCACTTCATCTTCTTCATTGTTTCAACAAAGCATCATGATGGTTCACGCTAATCATCATTGGAATTGCATAAGCCTAAGTTAATATACTACTTGCTTATAGAGCGCTTTATTCGCTTGAACGTACGTAGACCCTTAGCTTAAACATCACTTTGACAGCGCTGTCAAACCTGAGTATATTGAATATATCAAATATTGAAAAATTTAAAAAAACATTACAATATTGCATTAAGCTAAACGTTACTAATATTGTAAGAGATGAATGTACAGCTATGAAAAACCTCAAAATTAACAATGAATTAAAAATACAAACACTTTCAATTCCCGACACTTCTTTGAAAGTAATTGTTATTGATAATTTTTTATTGGACATAGCCCCTGTCAAAATTTTTGCTCATAACATTGCTTACTTAAACCCCATGTTCTCTGACAATACCCTTTTCCCTGGTATGCGAGATAAAATGCCAATGCCTTACACACGTCTGTTGAAAGACTTTTTTGAGACTGACATTTTTCCACTTATCTCTTGCGACGCTCAAACACAAAGTACATTTCATAGTAGTTTATTATCATTAGTCACGTGTAAACCGAGTGAGCTCAACACTAACCAAAAAATGCCTCATGTAGATTCATGTAATGATAATGATTATGCCTTTGTTCACTATCTATCACCTAAAGAATTAGGGGGCACCAGCTTTTACAAGTACAAACCTCTGAACATTTCTGAGTTCACAGCGAAACAAAGGCACTTGTTACCAGAGATGAGCCAAGAGGTAGCGAAATACAGTGGTGAGCATAAAAGCTACCTAACCAGCACTACATCAGTATTTGAACAAATCCTAACGATTGAGGCAAAAGTAAATAGATTAGTTATTTACCCTGCCAATATTTTACATAGCGCTAATTTAACATCAGAACAAAGCTATTGCGGTGACCTTGACAAAGGCAGGCTGTCTATCTCTTCATTCGCTAGCGTCAACAACAAATAAATGTTCATTCATTATATGTTTTTCCACATCAATGATGATTAACTACTAACTTAAAAGACAACTGGAGTAACTCTTTTCATGACACCTTTAAATAACAAAGAGCACGCAAAATTAAAAGTACTACATAAAAATGATGTTTCACGTTTTAAAGAGCAACATTTAATACCTGTCACTGCACAGGACTTTATTCCGTTATCAACTGAGTTTCCGATTATTTTTGTAAAAAATGAAGAGACAGGTCAATTCACTAGTGTCGCTATGATGGGCATTAAAGCCGGTATAAACCTTTATTGTCAAGATACCGAGTGGTCTTGCCCTGTTGCTCCTGTCGGCTTTAATAACGCTCCTTTCTCTTTGGTAAAAACAGCTGATGACAGTGATGAAGTTTTAGTGTGTTTTGATGAAAAAAGCCCATTAATAACTAGCGAAGCGGGTAATGCCTTATTTGATGATAAAGGCGAGCAAACAGAATACTTATCACAACGAACCGAAGCCCTACTTAGAGTGGCAAACTTTACTGAGCAAACTAAAGCTATCATTGAGACACTTGCTAGCAAAAAATTATTTGTTGCAAAAGCCTTGAATGTAAAACTAGCTAGCCAGGAGAAGCCTTTCTTACTCAATGGTATATACATGATTGACGAAAATGTTTTGAACTCACTTTCTTCAGCTGGATTTGAAGAGCTTCGTACTAAAGGAGTATTACCTTTAATCTACGCTCACCTAGCTTCTCTACATCAGATAACGCGTTTAACGATCAAACAAAATGAATTTGAAGTAAAAGCATAATAGTGGAGTAATTTAGTGGCCAATTCGCAACCTAAAAAAATAGTCATTGTCGGTGGTGGTACTGCTGGTTGGATGACCGCAAGCTTATTAGAAAAAACTTGGGGGAATAAAGGCGCTGAAATTGTACTCATTGAGTCTGAAGATATTGGCAAAATTGGCGTGGGTGAAGGTTCCACGCCATCACTAAAACTCTTTTTTGAGCACTTAGGAATAACAGAGCAAGAGTGGATGCCTGAATGCCATGCGACCTACAAATGCGGTATTAGTTTTCCAAACTGGACCAACTTAGCGGATAACGAAGACAGTGCTTATTCAAGCTATATTCACCCCTTTTATTCACAAGCGGATTGGAAAACCGGTAGTGCATTTATGCATAATGCCAAATTACGAAGAGCTGGACTTGATGTTAGCGCTCATCCTGATAAATATTGGATTCAATCAGCTTTAGTAACAGCAAATAAAAGCCCAATTGCAAGTCAAGAACTCACTAACAAAATGGATTATGGCTACCATTTCGACTCTGCATTAGTCGGTAACTTCTTAAAAAAGCGTATGCTTAACTTAGGGGTAAAGCACCTAACCGACACCGTTGCTGAAGTAACACTTACTGATGATGGCAATATTGACACCTTAGTCACCAAGCATAATGGCCAGCATCAAGCCGATTTATTTGTTGATTGCACTGGCTTTGCTGCCCTACTTATTGGTAAAGCTCTTCAGGTAGATTTTAATGATTACAGTGACAGCTTATTTAATGACAGCGCCATTGCAATCCAGTCAACCATAGACTTATCTGCAAGCATACCTTCAAAAACCACCTCAACCGCATTATCTTCAGGATGGGCATGGAGTATTCCTCTAAGCTCTCGCTATGGTAACGGCTATGTTTACTCTTCAAAATATATTTCTGATGAAGAAGCCGAAAAAGAACTCAGAGCGCATATTGGGCCAAGTTGTCAAGATTTTGCCGCTAGAGTGATCAAAATGCGCCTAGGCAGAAATGAAAAGCACTGGCACAAAAATGTCTTGGCCGTCGGATTATCTCAAGGCTTTATCGAGCCACTTGAAGCCACGGCTTTAATGCTTATTCAACACACCGTAGAAAGCTTTATCACGGCCTCGAATGCTGAAAACCCAAGTCAATTGTCTCTTGAGGAACAGCAAGGAATTTACAATAGTAAACTTAACGAAGTATTTGATAGCGTTAAAGACTATATCGTCGCGCATTATCGCCTAAATACAAGGACCGATAGTGACTACTGGTGTGATAATAGAAACAACATTAATAATTCCCCTAGACTATCAGCACTATTAAACAGCTGGGATCAAGCGGATGGTGATTTTGAAGCGGCTTTAAAACGTCATAATGCTGAGCTAACTTACTTTGTTCCGAGTTGGTACTGTTTGTTTGCGGGGAAAAAACGATTTCCTGAGCGTTTATCTAGCGCACCTGAAACGACTAAGATCGCGCCAACAGCAGATATTGAAAAATATTGCCAAACAGTTAGCCAACACTTTGTAGACCATCAACAGCAACTAAAAAGCTTATATGCTGATAAATGGCCTGAGAATAACTAGCCAGCTTGCTTAAAACAAGCACGCTATAAAATACCTCGCTCCACAATCCATTAGACTCTAGTACTTTGAAATATGAGACTTTAAGCTAAAAAAAGGCTACCATGAGTTGTTAGCCTTTCATCCTATCTTAATTTTCATCCCCTTAATACTACACGATTACCTCTATAACGGTTGCATGCCGTATTGTTTGATCTTGTTAATGAGTTCTCTGTGATTAGGTAGTGCATTATTAAGCTGCTTACTCACATCAACAATATTCTGCGCATGCTGCTTAGCGTTATGTTGATAATTTTCATCCTTTAGCGCTAACTTAGTGTTAAAGTCCATGCCATACAGTAAATAC
>OLII01000090.1_pt1 | contig 32812 bp, 26 predicted proteins | sample 1609481 | NCBI WGS metagenome assembly OLII01 (sample SAMN05416859, study PRJEB24817) | seawater metagenome | isolation source: Sea water | place: Canada:Atlantic | collected 2013-11 | reverse complement strand
TCTACACAGAGTAGATCGTCGGCAGCGTCAGATGTGTATAAGAGACAGACATCATCTTTATTAAAAGAAGAGTACATCCTTCCAATGCATCGAAATTTAGGGGTTTTTACAAGTAGAGAAATTCCTTTACATCGTTTATTTTCTCAATGGCAAGGTAAAATGAATGGTTTTACCAAAGGAAGAGATCGTAGTTTTCATTTTGGAACACAAGAATTTAATATCGTGGGAATGATATCGCATTTAGGACCACAATTAGGTGTTGCGGACGGAATTGCCTTAGCCAATAAGTTAAAACAAAACAATCAAGTTTGTGCCGTTTTTACAGGTGAAGGTGGAACAAGTGAAGGAGATTTTCATGAAGCATTAAACGTTGCTTCTGTTTGGAATTTGCCCGTCTTATTCTGTGTAGAAAACAATGGTTACGGTTTATCGACACCAACTAGCGAACAATATAAATGTGAAAACTTGGCCGATAGAGGTATCGGATATGGAATGGAAAGTCATATTATTGACGGAAATAACATCCTAGAAGTATATGCTAAAGTTTCTAAGCTAGCCGAAGCTATTAGAAAAAAACCAAGACCTGTATTATTAGAGTTTAAAACGTTTAGGATGCGAGGTCATGAAGAGGCGAGTGGCACAAAGTATGTTCCGGATGAATTAATGGAAGAATGGTCCGTAAAAGACCCTTTAATCAATTATGAAAACTTCTTGTTATCAGAAAAAATACTCACAAAAAATTTTATAGAGCAAACTACCAAAGAAATAAAAGTAGAAATTGATGAACATCTTCAATTGGCTTTTAATGAAGAAACGATAGTTCCGGATTTGCAAACAGAACTTAATGATGTCTATCTGGCACATCAACAAGAAATTATAGCTCCAACAAATCAAAAATCAAATATTCGATTGATTGATGCAATTTCCAAAGGTTTGAGAGAATCGATGGAGAAATATGATGATTTGGTAATTATGGGACAAGATATCGCTGAGTATGGCGGTGTTTTTAAGATCACAGAAGGCTTTACAGAACAGTTTGGAAATGATCGTGTAAGAAATACACCTATTTGTGAATCGGCAATTGTAGCTGCCGCATATGGTTTATCAGTAAACGGAATGAAAGCGGTGATGGAAATGCAATTTGCAGATTTTGTGAGTTCTGGTTTTAACCCAATTGTAAACTTGTTAGCAAAATCTAATTATCGTTGGAATCAAAATGCAGATGTAGTGGTTAGAATGCCTTGTGGTGCAGGAGTAGGAGCTGGTCCTTTTCATAGTCAGACCAATGAAGCTTGGTTTACAAAAACACCTGGTTTAAAAGTAATTTATCCAGCGTTTCCACAAGACGCAAAAGGTTTGCTATGTGCCGCGATTAATGATCCCAATCCGGTATTATTCTTTGAACACAAAGCGTTGTATCGTTCAGTTTATCAAGAAGTTTCTGATGATTATTTCACCATAGAGATAGGAAAAGCAAATCTTTTAAAAGAAGGAAATGATGTGACAGTTATTTCTTACGGAGCAGGAGTTCATTGGGCTTTAGAAGTTTTAGAAAACAATCCAGAGATCCATGCAGACATGATAGACTTAAGAACTTTACAACCTTTAGATATTGAAACCATTTATACATCGGTTCGTAAAACAGGAAAAGCTATATTTTTGCAAGAAGATTCTCAGTTTGGAGGTATCGCCAGTGATGTTGCTGCCTTAATTACAGAAAACTGTTTTGAGGATTTAGATGCGCCTGTGAAGCGTGTGGCTAGCATAGAAACTCCAATTCCTTTTCAAGGGGAATTAGAAAAACAATATTTACCAAAGAATCGATTCGAATCTGAATTGAAATTATTAATAAATTATTAAAAGGTAATAAAGGGTCATTGGGTTCTCGAGATGACTTATTTTATGGTGACTTCGAGAGCCTCAGTCACCAATTCGAGAGCCTCAGTCACCAATAAGCAGAGCTTAAATGATGCAACAAGATACAATAGTGACTTCGAGAGCCTTAGTCACCAATAAGCAGAGCTTAAATTATACAACAAGAAAAATATCATCTTTTAAAATAAAAAACATCAATTATGAACAAGCAAATTATCTTCAAAAAAAGACCGATAGGTTTTCCAGATGAAACAACATGGAATTTAGAATCGAATCCAATTCCTGAATTAAAAGAGGGAGAAGTGTTAGTACAACAACATTATATTTCTCTAGATCCTGCTATGCGTGGATGGATGAATGAAGGCAAGTCTTATATTCCTCCTGTTGGAATTGATGAAGTAATGCGTGCGGGTTCTATTGGTAAGGTTATCAAAGCAAACAATCATCCAACATTTAAAGTAGGTGATTCTTTAACAGGCTGGGGTGGTGTGCAACAATATGTAGCTACAGACGGAACAGGATGGTTTAAAGTAGATACTTCTATTGCTCCAATGCCTTTGTTTATAAGTACACTTGGAATGCCAGGAATGACCGCTTATTTTGGAATTCAAGAAGTAGGTAAAATAAAAGAAGGAGACATCGTTTTGGTTTCTGGTGCAGCTGGTGCCGTAGGAAGTGTGGTTGGACAAATCTCAAAAATTAAAGGTTGTACAGTAATTGGGATCGCAGGAGGAAAAGATAAATGTGATTATTTAGTCAATGAACTAGGTTTTGATGCGGCTATCGATTATAAATCAGAAGATATTCATAAAGCCTTAAAAGAAAAGTGCCCAAAAGGAATAGATGTCTTTTTTGATAATGTAGGTGGAGAAATCTTAGACGCAGCCTTGTCTAAATTAAGAATGCATGCAAGAATTGTTATTTGTGGAGCCATTTCACAATACAATAATAAAGTCCGTGTAAAAGGTCCTAGTAATTATTTGAGTTTATTGGTAAATAGAGCAACCATGCAAGGAATGGTAGTGATGGATTACGCCAAAGATTATGGAAAAGCAGCCCAAGAAATGGGGATGTGGATAGCTCAGGGTAAATTAAAATCTAAGGAGGATATTTTTACCGGAATTGAAAACTTTCAAGACACCTATGCTAGATTGTTTAGTGGAGAGAAAAAAGGTAAATTGGTGTTAAAAGTACTAGAAGAGTAGCTAAGTGGAGCATTTTTTTCAATGTCCTTATTGTTGGGAAGAGATATCGATGATACTAGACGCTAGTATTAGAAGTCAAACGTATATCGAAGATTGTGAAGTATGTTGCAATCCGATTGAAGTCGCACCAGTATTTGAGAGTAATGAGTTGATTAGTTTTGACAGTCAGTCTATAGAACAATAATTTATTTGTGTGGATTTTTCCACTTGAATCTTTCAAATATCGATTTCCAATCTTCAGAAAAAGAGGCGTTTAATTTTAATTCTTCTTGTGTGAAAGGATGAGTAAATTCTAAAGTTCCTGCGTGTAAGAACATATTAATGCATCCAAATTCAGCTTCAAACATCAGGTTGTGATTCTTATCACCATACTTTGGATCATTAATTAGTGGCGTAGAAATCTTATTCATATGAATGCGTAATTGATGCATTCTACCTGTTTTAGGTTTTAATTCAACCAAACTATATCGAGAGGTGTCGTAAGGCTTTACAGGAATATCTAAAACGACGGTTTCTAGCAATTTTAAATGTGTTTCAGCTTCTTTATAAACATCTGCATCTCTTCCTTTGACAGGAGAATCTATGATTCTTTCTTCAGGAGCAAAACCACGAACGATGCCATAATAGATTTTCTGAATTTCATTGTTGGTAAATAAGGCTTGAAATTTAGAAACATATTCAGTCTTGGTAGCAAGCAGAATAATTCCCGAGGTTTTACGATCTAAGCGATGAATAGGGTAGTATTTCGCTCCTAATTGCGCTTCTAGTAATTGCAGCAATGAGTCTTCCTCTATTTTATTTCTAGAATGACGTGCATGATGCACTAAAACATTATTGGGTTTGTTTGCTAATAAACAAAACTCATCTTGATAAATAATCTCTAATTTCATGAACTTGCTTTTCTCATATAAGCCAATAAAATAACTGATAATAGTCCGCAAATACTAAAACCAATAAATAAAGGTAGGGCAGTGGTATCAACAAAACCACCAATATAAGTCGCTATAGGTACTGCCATTACAGTAGATACAAATCCGTTGATGGCAGCTCCGATTCCAGCAATATGTCCCAAAGGTTGCATAGCTAAAGAACGAACATTTCCAAATAAAAATCCAATAGCAAAAAATTGCACTGCAAAAAACGAAACTAAAACAGGTAAACTAGGATTTGCTTCCCCAAAGAAAATTGCGACATATATTAAAGAAACCAAGGCAAATACGATAGTGAAAATATTGACTAGTTTTCTCATTCCGAATCGAAGTACTAGAGTACCATTGGTAAATGTTGCCAATCCTACTGAAAAAGCAAGGGCTCCAAAGATGTATGGAAATTCTTCTATTAAACCATATTGAACCTGAAAAATATGCTGAGAAGTACTTAAGAATACCATGAAAGAACCTGTAATTAAGCCAGAAATTAAAGTAAAAACAACCGCCGATCTATATTTTACAAATTCTTTAGTTCCACTAATAAATAAAGAAGCTTTAAATTTTTTCTTATACTCAGGCTTTAAGGTTTCAGGTTGTCGTTTCCATAACCAAATCATGACTAGAATTCCGAATAACAACTGACTAAAGAAAATAGATTCCCAGCCATAATTGTCTAACATTAACTTCCCCAGAGAGGGAGCAATGATAGGAACTAAGATAAAAATAGCCACTACAAACGACATAATTTTCGCCATATAATCACCTTCAAAAGTATCTCTAATCATAGCAATACTGAGCGTTCTAGGAGCAGAGAGTCCGATTCCTTGTAAGATTCTACCTACAATCATGGTTTCTATATTAGTAGCATAAATACAAACAAAGCTAGCTAAAACAAAAATTAAAAATCCGATGTAAATGGTGGGTTTTCTTCCAAAACTGTCTGAAATAGGACCAAAAATTAGCTGTCCAAATCCCAATCCTAAAAAAATCATAGTAATTAAGAGCTGATTATCATTAGGGTTTACAATACCTAAAGACAACCCAATAGGTTGTAGAGCCGGTAGAATTGCATCTATAGATAAGGCTACAATCGACATCAAACAAGCCATTAACGTAATGAACTCAAATTGAGAAATGCTGTTCTTAGCGTTTGAAGTTACTTGCTTTTCTGATTTCATCGTGCAAAAGTAGCGTATTTGCCAATGAATTTAGGAGAAGAGTTCACTCTTTTTTTGTAAATTGGAATGAAATTTGATATCCTATTGTTTAAATAAAATATCCTATGAAAATTTATCGAGTATTATTTTTACTAAGTTTAATGAGTTGTGCTTCAACAATTAATGTAGCCGAAAGAAATGAAAAAATAAACAGCTTAGTTGATGGAGGAGTCTTTGAAATAAAAAACGAAGTAGCAACGCCTGTTGCGGGTAATAGTATGATGATGGTCTCAGATATTATAGCACCTAGAGACAATGCAACCAACTTAAGTTTAGATAGAAACGACAGTCATTTTAAAATAAAGAATGATAGTATTTCTGTATATTTACCTTTTTTTGGAGAACGCCGAATTCTTAATTATGGACATTCTGCAACCAATCACGAGTCATTTATTGTTTATACTGGAGTACCACAAAGACTCAAATCATCTTTTGACAAAGAAAAGAATGAATATCGTTACGATATGCGTTTTAAAAGAAACAGAGAATCTTTTCGAATAAGATTAACCATACAAGGAGATGGCAGCACACGTTTGTTTGTATCGAGCACCAATAGATCATCTATATTTTATCTTGGAAAAGTAAAACCACTAGGAGACTCTTAGAAGGGAAGTTTATGCTATATACTTTTGATGGTGAAATTTCTTACTTAACATAATATAAATTATAGTACAAATATATAGTAATTCCTGTATAGCCGTTTTTCAGGCTATTTACACATAATATCAGATATAATGTCTTTAGACTTATATCGATAGATATTATGTTAAAAGAAATTACGGCTATGAAGTTCCCGTTTCTATTTGATAGCTATAATGTAGTATTATGTAAAATATCCCAGAAGCATTCGTTTTCATAAGAATAATTTGAACTTGGGTCATTAAACTATTAAGCGGTTTGCTTCGCAGAATTTTTTAAAACATTATGTATCTAAAGGAATTTGCCTTTTTTATTAGTATACAAGATGATACTTATTTTAAATCCATTCCATAGACATTTCTCCTATCGTCTTTTCGTAAAAAGCGTATTATATTTTTTAAGAAAGTTTTTATTCACTTTAATCTCGCTAAATTTCTTGAATTTGAAATAGTCATACTTACCTATATTTTTTTTGATAAAATTATATTTTCATATTCTTTTCCACTGACTGAAAAATTTAATTCACCAATATGTATATATTGATTTCTTTCATAGAATTTAATAGCTCTAATATTTTTTATGTAAACCGTTAACCACATAGTATCTAATTTTAGTTCTCTTGCTCTCTCTTCTACATAAGTTAATAGTTGATGTCCAATTTTTAACGGGATAAAATCATCAAGAATAAAGATTCTTTCAAGTCTACAATTATTTTTAGAATCAATTCTTTCTTGTTCTGCATTTACAATTAATTTTGCATAACCAACTGGTAGTTTATCAACATACATAACATAAAAGAAGTTCTTTTGGTTGTTAATGTTTTCTTTTGTTTTTGCAATTGAAAAATTTTCATTCAGATATTTTATTAGATTGTTTTTATCTTCTATATAATGTCCGTGAGATTCATCCCAGGTTATTCTTCCTAAAAGTGCTAATACTTCTGTATCTGCTTCTGTCGCTAACTTTATTTTAACCATTCTCACTTTTATTAATTCTTAATCTTCTTAAATGATACCCGTGTAAAAATACAGCAATAGTGCATCCTACAATTATTGGTGTAGCACTGATTAATGCGCCGTATAAAATATAAAATGCATTAGCAATTAATGATATTAATCTTAATTTATATTCTCCTTTGGTAGACATTGAATATAAATTGATAACCAAAGCACCATACCCTATACTATCAATTATTATAGCGTTCATAGTTTATTTTTTAAAAAAATTGTTAGTACTTTCATTTAACTATATTTATTATAGTTACAATATTAAGTATAGTTTTCTATATTAGCAATAACGGTCTAAAATGATAGTATAAATAAATTTGAAATATGTATACCTTTAACAGAAAAGAATATCCTTGCTGCACCAGTTTAGTGATGGGAGTTATCGGAGGAAAATGGAAGGCAGTAATTATAAACAACTTAAAATATGATACACTCCGCTATAATGAACTTAGAAAATCGATGCCTACAGCTACTGAACGTACTTTGAGTTTACAGTTAAAAACATTGGAAAATGATGGTATTATAAAGCGGAAAGTTTATGCTTCTAAGCCTCCTCTAAAAGTAGAATACTCCTTAACCGAGTTCGGACAAACTTTAATCCCTTTGATCCAATCTATGGTAGATTGGGGAAAGTATGTCATTGAACATAAACTAGATTAAGATAAGTTATAGCATTTGATACCGTTAAGGATCCTGTAGCTACTATATTTAAAGTACCAGCATTAATTGCTATACTCTTAGCAACAGCGCCAGAACTACCAATTGTAATTGTCTTACCAGTTGGAATTATTACATCATCAATACTTGTTGGGATTTGTGCTGGAGACCAATTAGAAGCTAAAAACCAGCTTCCACTAGCGGGTTGAAATGTTAAAGTGGCTGCTGCGTTAAGGGTGTGAAGAAAAAAGCGCCCAGAACCCGACAAAGTGCTAGGTAAAGTTACTGTATACGATTTATCTGTATTGTTAATCTCTGTAACTGTGTTTAATAATATATCTTCTAAAAACACTTTTTTGCCTGTTGGTAAATCTGTAGCAGTAGCTTTAAAAGTTATTTGTGTTCCTGAGTTTGCATCAATTCCTATAGGGATAACAGTAGTCTCATAGTTTGTGTCTGGTACTACTTGTAAAGCAAATTTGATACCATTATTGTCTTGTACCAAATGTGTATAAAGATTAAAAGCACCAGCACCTGAACCACCAAACTGACCGGCATCATACCCAGGGTCTAAACCTAAAGTGGCGACACTCATATATTTAATTTCTGTACTCTTTACGGTACCAGCATTATTATCTGCTGTAAGGATTATTGTAGGAATAGCCATTGAAGCTGCTATATTTAAACTAGCACTAGGGTCAATAGTTAAAGCTTGAGTAACAGTACCTGAAGTATCAAAATTAACAGCTTTACCAGCTTGAATTATTAAATCATCAGTATTTGTTGGGACTAGTCCTGTGTCGGGTTCAAAACTAATTAAAGTAACAACATTCTTTGTTATGCTTGTTTGTGCAACGCCAAAAGTGCTTATAAAAAGTAACGCTAAGAGCGCAATTTTATGGTTCATAATTTTAAATCTTAGTTGAACTGGCCCATTTTTCGAGGTTACTCATATCGGCTAAAATAAATTTTAAAAATTTCTTACACTAATAATATGGAAGTACCAGTGCTTTTTTTGGAAGTTCACAGCTTATTATTAATAAAAAATAATATTTATTCTTTTTCTAAAACTTCTGGTCCTAAACGTTTTTTACTCAAATGAGGTATTCCTTCTTTTAACCAAAGTGGCGCTGGTGTATCTTTAAGGTAGTGATCAAAATATTGCTTCATACGAATCTGAAAATCTTTTTGATTTTCTTGTTTACGTAAGTGATGTGGTTCTCCTGGATATGATAATAGAATTACTTCTTTTTCTAACCTTCTTGCAGCTGAATAAAATTCTAACCCTTGATTCCAGTCTACTGCTCCATCACTAGTTCCATGAAGAATTAGAAAAGGCGTTTTAATATTTTTTGCATGATGCAAAGGAGATTGACTTCTGTACAATTCCATATTTTCCCAAGGGCTCACTCCCATTCTACCTTGTGACCATTCTAGAATCGGTCCGTTTAAGTTTCCTGATCTTTTATAAGCAATGGTGTACATACTAATTAAGTTCGTTAATGGTGCACCGGTAACAACAGTAGCAAACATATCCGTCTGAGTAACTATAAAAGAAGATTCATAACCTCCCCAACTATGCCCTTGCAATCCAATTCTTGCAGGATCTGCATAGCCAAGTTTAATAACTTCTTTAGCAGCACTAGTAACATCATCTAAAGCAGATGTTCCTGGATAGCCTTCATCATACATAATATCTGGCATTAAAACCAAATATCCGTTACTTGCATAAGTAGACATATGTGGTCTGTCATCATATCTAGGCATTGAATATTGGTGATGACGTTGCGACATTTTCTCATAGAAATACACAATCATTGGATATTTCTTTGACGCATCATAATCTGCGGGCAATGCTAAAGTTGCTTGTAATTGATGTCCGCGTTTGTCTGTATAATCAACTAAGACTCTTTTTCCCCATTTATAGTTTACTTGTTGTGGATTTGCATTTGTAACTTTCTTAGGTCTTTTAAACGATACGTCTGAAATCCAGTAATCTGGAAATTCTACAAAGGTTTGTTCAGTAAAAATGACTTTATCTGCACTCTTTGCTTTCACGACTCCACGAATCATTTTGTCATCATAACGCAACGCTTTCGGCTTTTTACCAATTTTTAGTTCGTAATAACCCGATTGTTTTGTCTTTTCACCATAAGCTGCTAGTAATAATGGTTTCGTTAGATCAAAAGTCTTCGCTTCTGGATCTAGTTGTACCATTCTAAAACGAATCTTACCTTCTTCACCTATTCTTTTGGTAATATTTTCGGATGCATTAGAAGTTAGGCCAATTGACCAGAGATCGTATTTGTGATTTAAAAATAAGGTTGTTCCATCTTTAGACCATCCAGCAATCCCATAGGTAGGTTTTTCAACAGGTCTGTCAAATTCTTCGTTTCTAAAACTAATGCTAGTTCTTTTTGTGAGATTGGTGGTGGTTCCCTTATCAAAATTATACCCCATCACCACAGCATCTTTAGAATATAATGCCCATTGACCGTTAGGTGACACCCCCATATCTCTATAAACATTGGCTGCGATTAAGTTCTTTGCTCCTGTTGTTGTATTGATACTGTACAAATCTGCATAACCGCCTGGGATGTTTACATTTTTACGATACAAAGTATCTAAACTTCCAACAGCCCACTGACTCTTCTTACTGATATTTACAGAAGTCATATCTTCATTGGCTAACTGAATAAATTTCTTGTTCTCAAGATTTAATACGGATGTAAACGTCGATTTTTGATCTCTTTTCGCTCGTACAATTTGAAGCGATTGAACACGTTCATCTTTCCAATGCCAAACATCTACATTGGCTTTTAATAAATCTTCTTTTTTTATTTCAGTTTGTTGATCTTTTACTCCTAAGAATAATTGTGTTCCGGCATCATTCCAAGTTAAACTGCTATATTCACTAAGTACTTTGTTTTTAGGGAAATTTGAATCAGTTTCTGCAACATAGGTTGATTGTAATCCAATTGATGTCATTCCAGCGACAAGATTTGAGGTCCAGTATAATGAATTGTTACGTTCCATTTTACCTTCCTCTTTTGCACCAAATAAAACTGCAATTTGAGTTCCTTTTTTATTCCAAGTCATTTGAGCATAGGTAAAAGCACCAGTGTTTAAAGGCCATGATCTTAAGTTACTCAAATCAATTACGTAAATACCATTTCCGTTATCACCATCTGCATCAACTAGATAAGAAAAGAGTGTTCCTTCTTTATTAAAAGCATAACTAGACACATTACCAATGTTTAGTGTCTTGTCGTTTTCTAAATCTTTTAGCAATAAATCACTTCCTTTGTGGTCTGCTTTTTTATCCTTACTATTTTTATGAATGGCAATAAACCGAGAAGTTTTAGAAAAACTAAATCCTTTTACGTTGTTCACTTCTGTAAGGGAATTCGATTCAATATTTAATATTTGAAGATCACTCAACACTGGTTTTTTAGCTTTCTTAAGCTTTTCTGCTGCTTTTTTTGTTGGATCAACTAAGTAAGCCAACCATTTGCTATTTGTAGAAAAAGCTACTTGTTTAGCATTAACAGCTGTGCGCAAAGTATCAGCATCTATTTTACGAATATGAAGTGTTGCATCACCATCATTGGGAGTGTATGCATAAGTCATATAATTTCCATTAGGTGAAATAGCAGTGTTTCTGATACTATTCCATTGGGCATAATCTTCTAGACTTAGAGGCTTTTTATCTTGTGCAAAACTTAATTGACTACAAATAAGTAAGACAAATAATAATGTAAAATGACGGTGATTAAAGTAAGTTTTCATGACGAATAGGTTAGTTGATTTCCTCAAATATAACTTTATTTAACACGAATTAAAATTCTTGACAATAGAAATCTATTAATTAAGAATAAAAAAAGCCCATCACATTAGTGATGGGCTTTTAGAAAACTTGAAGTATATATGTTTAGATAACTTTTACGTTTACTGCATTTAATCCTTTGTTTCCTTCTTGTAGATCAAATTCAACTTGGTCGCCTTCGCGTACTTCGTCGATTAATCCTGAAATGTGTACAAAGTGATCTTTGTCAACTCCTTCTTCAGTGATAAATCCAAATCCTTTAGACTCATTGAAAAATTTTACTGTTCCTTTACTCATTATAATATAATTTAATTATTGATTTGCAAAAGTGACCCCATTTTTTTGACATACAATAGAATTAAGGACTTATTATTTTATTTGTTTGTTTTTTTATCACTATGAGAGCATCATATACTTATGCATTCTTCCTGTTAAATGAATCCTTATCTTTGCCTAAAATTAATTTTTTTGATTCAAAAAATTGGAACAGATAAAAGCTTACTTAGATCAAATAGCAACCATTTCTAACATAGATTGGGATTTTTTCACATCAAAATTACAGCGTCGTGTGATTCCAAAGAAATCAATTTTCTTAAGAATAAATGAAATAGAAAATCATATTTCTTTCATAGAATCAGGTGTCGTTCGATTATACATACCTAAAGAAAACCCAGAAAAGGAAATCACTTTTGGTTTTAGTTTTAAAGACCAATTTATAAGTGCTTATGATTCTTTCCTTACTCAAACCGCTTCTGCATATCAATTACAAGCGTTAACAGAAACAACTATTTTAAGCATTACTTACGATGATTTACAATCTGTTTACAAAACTACCCAAATAGGAAATCTTATAGGAAGATTAACTGCCGAACGTCTTTTTTTAATAAAATCGAAACGCGAACAAAACTTACTAAACCTATCAGCTGAAGAACGGTATCTAAAACTATTTAAAGAACGTCCAGAGCTTTTACAAGTGATTCCTTTAAAATACATCAGTTCTTATATAGGTGTTACTGCACAAGCGTTGAGTAGAATTAGAAAACGTTTGTAAAACTGTGTTTTATTGATTTAGGTTCATTGTTTGGCTTTAACCATCAAACTATCTTTGCAATAAAAAAACATGACAATTATTATTTTTGTTTTAGTGCTCTGGTATGGTGGGTTATTTTTTCAATCTTTCTTTTTGCATCGATATGCTGCACATCAGGTATTTACAATGTCTAAAACAATGGAACGCATTACGTTTATTCTAACTTGGGTTTTTCAAGGTTCTAGCTATTTAAGTGCTTATGGTTATGGAATTATGCATCGAATGCATCATGCTTATACTGACACAAAAAAAGATCCACATTCCCCTTCCTATGATGCAAATTTATTTGCTATGATGTGGAAAACAAAAACAATCTATCAAGATATTAATAAAGAACGTATTGATGTAGATCAACGTTTTACTAAAAATGTTCCTCAATGGAAAAATTTTGATCTTTTTGCAAGTTCTCGATTTTCTCGTATCCTTTGGATTACTATTTATATTTTATTCTTCACCTTTTTTGTAACTGCTTGGTGGCAATGGTTCTTGTTACCTGTTACATTTTTAATGGCTCCTATACATGGCGTCATCATTAACTGGTTTGGTCATATCTATGGTTATGTAAATTATACCATGAAAAATACAAGTAAGAATCTTTTCCGTTTTGATTTCTTAATGATGGGCGAAGGATATCACAATAACCATCATAAAAATGCAAGTAGCGCTAATTTTGGTGTAAAATGGTATGAAATTGATGTGACTTATTTGATTATAAGAATATTAGATGCTTTGGGTTGTATTCAGTTGAAATAAAATTACTCTTATTAATTTGATCAAAGCATGTAATATTGATTACCAATCAATAGGGAAATAGTCTTTTAAAAACTTCCCAGACCAATGTTTCCCTGTATTGATACCATCAATTAATGGATCCATTACTCTTGCTGCTCCATCTACAATATCTAAAGGTGGTTGAAAATCATGAATGGTTTCTTTTTTCTTAGCCAATTCTGCCGGATCTTCATCCGTAACCCAGCCTGTATCAACTGCATTCATATAAATACCTGACTTTGCAAAAGTTGCAGAAGATGTATGAGTGAGCATATTTAAAGCGGCTTTCGCCATATTTGTATGCGGATGTCTGTCAACCTTTTTAAATCGATGAAACTTCCCTTCCATCGCAGAAACATTGATGATATGTTTCTTACCTGTATTTTCTTTCATCATTAAATTAGACAAACGATTGCATAAAACAAAAGGTGCTACAGCATTTACCAATTGTACTTCTACCATTTCGGTGGTTTCAATTTCACCTAATTTTAAACGCCAACTATTAGTTTTTCTTAAATCTACTTGTTGTAAATCGGCATCTAGTTCTCCTTCAGGGAAAACTTCTGAGGTTTGCAACGAATTGTCAAAACTATACGGAATTTGAGAGAGCTCAGCTGAATTTCGCAACCCAATACCTGGCTCAGGTCCGTGCCAAGTAACTGGCAATACATTGTTTTTATTGGTTTTAGAAGTTTCCATACTTAAATCAGATAATTCTTGTAAACAGTTTATATGATCTTTTAAAAATGTTTGTGCTAATTTGGGAAGCTCTTCAATTGGTTTTTTTTCGTTTTCCATGAGATGAAAATAAAAACCTGAAGGTCTTCTTACTGTTTGTGCCGCGTTATTAATTAAAATATCTAATCGATCGTATTTTTGTTCGATATAATTACAAAAAATTTCAACACTAGGAATATGTCGTAAATCTAGTCCGTGTATATGTAAACGATCATTCCAGTCTTTATAATCTTCTTCTTTAGAAAACCGGATTGCAGAATCTGCAGGGAATCTTGTGGTTGCGACAACAGTTGCTCCAGAACGAAGTAACATTAAAGTAATGTGATAGCCGATTTTTAAACGAGATCCAGTAATTACAGCTACTTGATCTTTCAAATCGGTGGTTTGAAAACGTTTTGCATAATTTAAATCGCCACAAGATGTACACATCGTATCATAAAAATGATGCAGTTTTGTGAATACTGTTTTACAAACGTAACAGTTTCTTGGAGATTCTAATTCTAAAGTTTTATCTGGAATAGAAGCTGATGCTAATAATTTTGGAGCTATAAACAAGGCTGATTCACGCGCAGAACGTATTCCTGTAGTTTTCCTTGCATGCGTATCTTTGGCAATCATTTTACGCTTTGCTGCCTTTTTTGCGTCTTTTCTTCTGCGTTGAAATTCGTCTCTATTAGGACGAGACAACAAGCCTGATACTTTTAATAAAGCAGTTCTTTTCTCCTCTGAAAGCTCAAATAATTGATTGGTATCTAGCGTTAATTGTTCTAGAATAGAAATACATTGATCTATTTCTTCTAATGAAATGATTTTTGTATTGTTGGGTGCTTTATGGTCTTCTGGCATTAACTGTAGTGTTCTTTTCGAAAAAAATTTTTACGAAGATAATGATACAGTTCTCTAGAATTGAGTAAATGGTTGAATTAATAATTATGAAGGGCGAAAGTTATAAAATAGCTATTCATAGTTTCATATAATACACGCCTAGTTATAGAAAGAAATTCTACATCTACTACTATAATTTCTTCTTGAATTCCAAGTCAAACTTCTGCTTTGTAAAGTTGAAGTTTTTAATTTTCTGATGGTGTTGTTATCTGTTGTCATTTCAAATATTTTTAAGTGATTGTTATATAAAGAAGACTGTACTTTTATAACAGTGTTACAGATAATCTATTAATTAACAAATAATTATAATATCATCATTTGGTAAACAACTAGTGAATATTAATCTTTCCAACCCCAAGGAGCATCAGGAATTGCAATGGGTGAAGTAATATCCATGACAACTTTAAATGCTCTTTCGGTTCCTAGACGTCTTAAGTTGTATGTAAACTTTTTATCATCTAATGTAATCCACCAAACATTAGTTGATGCAGCAGGAATCATCTTTTGTGTTCGTTGATCCGCGGAGAATATTTGAATATTAGACTGACCAGCATTGGTTGTAATTCCACCATAGAAATTAATCTCATCTTCACTTCCATCTTTATGTCTATGATCATGTTTTAAAGAAATACGATCCTTCTTATAACTAAGTATCCATGTTCTAGATTTATCTTCTCCAACAAAAAAAGGAATCTTAATTTCATTCTTTTTACATGAACGAACATGCATTACTAATTTTTTTCCACCAAAGTCTTTATCATCTTTTGGTAATTCTAAAGTACCTTCATACGCTTTATTACAATGTGATTGTAGCGTATTCCAAAATTGTTTAGCCGGACTTTCTACTTGTGATTGAATAGAAAAAGTGATCAATAAACCAACTGCAAGTATTCTAAATTTAAAAATCATAAAAAAGTTTTTAATAGATAAGTAAGGTACGATTGTATTTCTATGTTGGTACAAAAAACAGGAGTCTCGTTTAAAAATTAAACAAGACTCCTGTTTTATACTATTTTAAAAAATTACTTCTTTAAGGTTACTTTTACTGCATTCATTCCTTTCATTCCTTTTTCAAGTTCGAAAGTAACTTTATCATTTTCTGCAATTTCATCTATAATACCACTTACGTGTGTAAAATATTTTTCTTGGTTTTCTAAATCAATAATAAAACCAAAACCTTTAGAAGAATCAAAGAAAGAAACTTTTCCATTTCTAACAGGATCTACCTTATCGGCATCTGTCATTTTAGGAACACTAATTTCTATATTCTTAGCTTTAATTTTAATCTTTTGGGTTGGATCTGGCGGAGTGTCTGTTAAATTACCATTATGGTCTACATAAGCAAACTCAATTCCTTTGCTCCCATTTTCTCTTACATCAGCTTTACGAGCCTCCATCTTTTTACGCTTATCTTCACGTTTCTTTAAACGTTTTTTCTCTTTTTCACTCTTATTAAATGTCTGTTGCGATTTTGCCATTCGTTATCTAAAATGTATTATAATTATTTTTCAAAGGTATCTATTTACTTTTAAATTAAAGAAAATATTATTTAGATTCTTTGTTTTAAAGGCTTATTTGAAACTTTCTTAGTTTGTGATTTACTTTTTACCTAAAGATTTAAGCATTCTTGTATGATCTCCAATTGCAGAAAAAAGAGATGATTTTACATGATAAGTCATTCCAAATTCTTTTGCTGTATCTGCAACAATTTTTGATAATCCTTTATAATGTACATGACAAACATCTGGTAATACATGATGTTCTACTTGATAATTTAATCCTCCTATTAACCAATACAAAAGCTTGCTTTTAGGAGAAAAATTTGTTGTTGTTGCCAATTGATGTCCATACCAAGAATCATCCATTTCGCCATTATTATTTGGAAGTGGAAAGTTTGTATTAGGCATAATATGTGCAATTTGAAAAACAATACTTACTAAAAAGCCTGTTACAAAATGCATGCATAAAAATGCTAATAAGATGATTCCCCAAGAAAAAGGCAACATGATCATTGGTAAAATTAAGGCATATATATAATATGCTATTTTCCATGCTGACATTCCAGCCAAAGCTTTATTATATTCATTTTTTTTGTCTAAAAAACCCATATCTCTATAACGCTTTAAACGAACAAAATCTTTTGTAGTGATCCAAGATATTGTTGAGATACAATAGAAAAACCAAATATAAATATGTTGAAATTGGTGTACCCAATAATGTTTTGCATGTGGTGAAAAACGCAAGAAAAAAGGTGCATTTAAATCATCATCAGCTTCTTCAATATTAGTGTAGGTGTGATGTAATACATTGTGCTGTATTTTCCAAACTGTCGCATTCCCTCCTATTAAATTAAAAGAATACCCTAAAAATTTATTGATTTTTTTGTTTTTTGAGTACGAACCATGTATTGCGTCATGCATCACTCCCATTCCAACTCCAGCCATTCCAAAACCACTTAATATGTATAAGGCAAAAAGTATCGGTGTTGAAGATACTATTCCGGATGAAAGAATTAAAAGTGGCACAAAAAACAAAGCAATCATAAAGATTGTTTTTGTAACCATGGTCACATTTGCATTTCTACTTGTATTTCTTGTTTTGAAATGTTGATTTACTCGTTTTCTTAATGTCTTTGAGAAATCTGGGTTGATTTCTCTAGAAAATTTTGGATTTTCGATAGGGAACCTTATTTAGTTATTTAATCAGATAGTTTTACAGTAATTTGATAATACGGTAGGAAAACTAACAAGCTGATTACTATAGAAGTGTTATAACTAGCGGTTCAATTAACTTACAGTGCAAATATAGACTAATTAAAAGTGATATTTATAAAAATAAATCAATTCACTTACAATCAATAATTTAAAGACTAGATACTAGTTATTCTAACTTTTTTCTTCTTTAAGCGGGTATTATTTAATGTCTCAACTAATTGATTCGCTATGGAAGCAGGTACCGCTACAAATGCACAATCTTGTTTTAATTCTATAATTCCTAGTTGATCTTGTGTTAAACCACCTAGTTTAAAAAACATTCCAGCGATATCTCCCTTTGAAATTTTATCTTTTCGTCCTCCAGAGATAAATAAAGTTTCCCAAAAGACAGGTTTTCTAACTGCTTGCTTGCTAATATCTTCGATAGGAGTTTTACCAATAAAATCTGGTAATCGTTCATCTTTCCATTTTAAAACATAAGCAGTTCCTTTAGCAGAAACTCTAGCTGTTCTTCCATTTCTATGAGTAAATTCCTCTTTTGATTGTGGTAATTCATAATGGATGATGTATTTCATTTCAGGAATATCGATTCCTCTTGCCGCTAAATCAGTTGCAACTAATAGTTGATTAGTTCCATTTCTGAATTTAATTAAAGAACGTTCTCTATCTTTTTGTTCCATACCACCATTAAAGCAACCATGACTGATATTTTTACTTTCTAAAAAAGTACTTACACGTTGGATACTATCTTTTAAATTGCAAAAGATAATTCCTTGTTGATTACCAATATGATTTAATAAATGCAATAACGTATTTAATTTGTTTTTTGCTGGAGAAATCACCGTTTTAATGGTCAACTTTGACATGGAAGTTCCTAGATAATTGACTGTTTTAGGTTTGTCTAACCTTACAAAATCGGGAATTTCAACTCCTTGTGTTGCAGAAGTTAAGATGCGTTTATTTACACTTGTTAATGTGTTAATAATTCCTCTCATTTCATATTCAAAACCAACCTCTAGCGATTTATCAAACTCATCTAAAACCAATGTTTTAATGAAGTCTTTTGAAAAACGATCATTACTAAAATGATCAGAAATTCTACCAGGCGTTCCAATTAAAATTGCAGGAACATGTTTCAATTCAATTTTATCTTTAGACATGGGTCTACCTCCATAAACTGCATTTACTTTATAGCCTGAACCCATGGACCTAATCACTTGTTCTATTTGTATCGCAAGTTCTCTTGACGGAACTAAAATTAAGGCCTGAACTTCTTCTAATTCTGGATCTAAAGTATTTAATAAAGGCAAAGCAAAAGCCAAGGTTTTTCCTGTTCCTGTTGGAGATAATAAAACTGTATTGGTATTAGCATCTATGGTTGCTATTGCTTCTTCTTGCATTGGATTCAACTCATAAATATTTAATTTTGCTAAAATATCTTGTTGATCTTTGATAATATTTGCCATAAGAATTACTTCTTTTTATCTTGCTTTGTTGATGCTTCAGTAATCGACTTACCACTGTTTGTTTGTGCTAAATGATTCAAATGATTTGCCAAAACCTTTTCGATTAACTCTTCTTTCGTTAAATGATGGAAAATCGTTTTCACTTTCGACTTAAAGTCATTAGAAACTGTACGATTAGGTTTTGTTTTAAATATTTTTCTTGCCCATAATAATGCATTGTTTTCTTCTATACTACCAGCATCTGCTTTTTTAACTTCTTGGAATTTAATACCTAATTCCTTTTCAAAATCTGCAATATCTACAACTTCTTCTTTTTGTAGAATTGTTAATGAAAGACCCTCTGCTCCAGCTCTAGCAGTTCTACCACTTCTATGAACATAAGCTTCATAAGTGTCAGGCAAGTGATAATTAATGACATAAGAGATTTCTTTTACATCAATTCCTCTAGCAGCTAAATCTGTTGCTACTAATACATTAATATGACCTTCTCTAAACTGATCCATTACTCGATCACGAATTCCTTGTGTTAAACTTCCGTGTAAAGTTCCTGATGAGAATTTGTTTTTAGCTAAGTTTTTTCCTAGTTTATTAACTGCTGCTTTTGTTTTACAAAAAATGATTCCTTGTTGTCCTTCGCGAGCATATAAAAAATGAAGTAAAACTTCTAATTTTTCTATGGGTTCAACAACTGTGTATTGATGTTGTATTCCTTGATGCCCAACAGTAGCCATGTCGGCTTCAATAGTTATAGCATTCTTAGAAAGATAATTCTGAACCAATTGCTTGATGGCTCCAGGCATGGTTGCCGTAAATAATAAGGTTCTTGTAAGTTTTGGAATTTCTTTAAAGATGGTTTCTACTTCAGTACTCAAAGCACTAATCATCTCATCAGCTTCGTCTAATACAAAATATTTGATATTTGTTATATCTATCGCCTTACGCTCAATCAAATCAATCAAACGACCCGGAGTCGCTACAACAATATGCGTAGTTCTTTTTAAAATATCTACTTGAGATTTAATGGTTGCTCCTCCGAAAACTCCTACAACAGCAATTTCAGGATTGTAAGAAGCATACAATACCATGTTATTATAGATTTGCTGACCTAACTCTCTTGTAGGTGCCATGATAACAGCTTGAACACTATTCTCTTCAGGATTAATTAGTTGCAATAAAGGCAAGCCAAAAGCTGCTGTTTTCCCAGTTCCTGTCTTCGCTAAAGCAACCAAATCTTTCTTTTTTTCAAGAATAAATGGAATCACTTTATGTTGAACTTCTGTAGGTACAGAAATCTCTAAATCGATTAAACGTTTTTGCAATTCTTTATGAATTCCTAAATCAGAAAACTGTAGTGGCATAAAAATAAATTTTTGGCAAAGATAATCACAGTTTCATAGCTTATGCTACTTATTAGTTTATTCTTAAATATTAGGTATATTTATAAAAATTAAAATAACTAATTTATAAAATTATGCAAATAAGTAAAACGAAACTTTCCCTTAAGAATTATGGAATTCTTATGTTCATTTTTATAGGGATGCTCTCTCAAAGTACTTTTTCACAAAAAAAAGATTCTTTATCAGGACAAGAAAAGTTTAAAGATTTACCCCTAGAAAGTGGTCGAATGATTAAGTTCAATACCACCGAAGGAACTTGGCTTTCTTTAGATATTAGTCCAGATGGAAAAACAATTATATTTGATATGCTGGGTGATTTGTATACAATTCCTTTTTCTGGAGGAACAGCTACCCGTATTACAGATGGATTGGCCTTGGACACAAATCCACGTTATAGTCCAGATGGAAAAAGCATTGTATTTACTTCAGACAGAAGCGGAAATGATAATGTTTGGGTTTTAGACCTAGAAACCAAAGAAACAACCCAAATTACTAAAGATAAAAAAGGATCTGTACAATCTGCAGATTGGTCTCCAGATGGAAACTATATTGTTGCTGCCAAAGGGAAAAGAAATTTAAAATTACACTTGTATCATAAAGATGGCGGTGGCGGAACTCAACTTATTAAAGAACCTTCAAATCTTAAGACAGTTGAACCTGTGTATAGCCCTGATAGTAAATATATTTACTATTCTTTTCGAACAGGTGGTTGGAACTACAATGCACAATTGCCTCAATATCAAATTTCAAGATATGATTTAGAGACTGGAAACTCTGCAAGAGTCACTAGACGATACGGATCTGCTTTTAGCACTACACTTTCATCGGATGGAAAATGGATGGTATATGGTTCTCGGTATGAAGAAAAAACAGGATTAGTTATAAGAAATTTAAATTCTGGAGATGAACGATGGTTAGCCTATCCGGTTCAACGTGATGAGCAAGAGTCTGTTGCTCCATTAGGAGTTTTACCCGCCATGGCATTTACACCAGACAATACACAAGTATTGGCTTCTTACGGTGGAAAAATTTATAGAATTCCTGTTTCTGGAGGAAATGCAGTTGAAATTCCATTTTCAGTTGATGTAGAATTGGCTATTGGTCCAAAATTAGAATTCAAGTATCCAATTTCTGATGACACAAAATTGTTTGCCAATCAGATTAGAAATGCAAAACCTTCTCCTGATGGAAAGAAAGTTGTGTTTAATGCATTGAACAAATTGTATGTGATGGATCTTCCTAACGGAACACCAAAAAGATTAACAAATACTAACATTATTGAAACACAGCCTAGTTGGTCTCCTGATGGAAAAGAAGTCGTTTATACAACTTGGTCAGAACTAGATGGTGGACATTTATACAAAATTGCTTTAGCTAGAAGGTCAAAACCAGTAAAACTAACCAAAGAATCTGCTTTATACGGAACACCTGTTTGGGATGCTAAAACTAACCGAATCTTATTCACAAAAGGAAGCGCACAAAGTTTTAGGTATGCTTATTTACGTGGTGCTTTTAATGGATCTGAAGATTTTGCCTGGATTCCTTCAAATGGAGGAGAACACACGTTCATCACAAAAACAAATGGTCGAAGAAATCCACATTTTATAGAGGGAGATAATCGAATTTACATGAGTAATGGTAGTGGATTGAGTTCAATGCGTTGGGATGGAACAGATTCAAAAAATCATTTAAGTGTTACAGGAATTGTGACATTTGGAAGCTTAAATAGTAAACATGATACAGCTAATTATTCTCATTTAGATGATGATGTAGATTATCCTGAAGAAAGAAATAATGGTTCAAGACCAGTTGAAATTTATATGGCACCAAAAGGAGACAAAGCCTTGGCGTTAATTAATACAGACGTATATGTGGTAACCGTTCCTAAATTTGGTCAGACACCAAATATTTCAGTATCAAATCCAAATTCTTCTCAATTCCCTTCTTGGAAACTAACTACTTACGGAGGCGAGTTTCCTGCATGGACAAGTGACGGAAAAAGTGTTCATTGGTCGTTAGGAAGTGCTTATTTTATGTATAATCTAGAGGAAGCAAAAGCTTTACAAGAAAAGAAAAAGCAAGAAGCAAAAACACGAAAGGAAGAATTAGACAAACTTGATAAAGAAAAGCGCAAAGAAGAAGAAAAGAAAGACAAAGAGAAAGCGAAAGATGATAAAGGATATCAACCTACAGAATTAAAAGTAAAGGTTGAGATTACTAGAGATATTCCTAATGGAACAGCCTTAATTCAAGGTGCAAGAATTATTACCATGAATGGTGATCAAGTGATTGAGAACGGAGACATTTTGGTGGTTGATAATAGAATTAAAGCCATTGGAAAATCTGGAAGTATAGAGGTTCCTAGAAAAGCAACAATTATTGATGCAAAAGGAAAAACTATTATACCAGGAATGGTAGATACTCATTCACATTTAAGAACCTATGCAGGAATTCATAAAAAACAAGTTTGGTCGTATGCAGCTAATTTAGCCTATGGAGTAACAGCTTCTAGAGATCCACAAACAGGAACTACCGATGTATTAACCTATTTTGATTTGGTAAAAACTGGAGAGATGTTAGGACCTAGAGCATATTCTACTGGACCAGGATTAGGATATTGGGCATACAACTTAAAAAGCTTAGATGACACTAAAGAAGCTTTGAAAAAGTATAGCGAGTATTATAACACCAATACCATTAAAATGTATATGGTAGGTAATAGACAGCATAGACAATGGGTGATTCAAGGAGCTAAAGAGCAAAAGCTTATGCCTACTACAGAAGGTGCATTGGACTTTAAAAAGAACATTACAGAAATCTTAGATGGATATCCAGGACATGAACACTCTTATCCTATTACTCCGTTGTACAAAGATATTATTCAATCTGCTGCGCAATCACAAATTGCTTATACGCCAACCTTATTAGTTTCTTATGGTGGTCCTTGGGCTGAAAATTATTTCTATTCTAGAGAAAACCCATATCATGATAAAAAACTACAATATTTTACTCCGTATACTGATTTAGCAAGTAAATCTAGAAGAAGGCCAGGTTGGTTTATGGATGAAGAACATGTATTTACAAAACATGCAGAGTTTGTAGAAGATTTAGTAAATGCTGGTGGTTTAGCAGGAGTTGGAAGTCATGGACAATTACAAGGCTTAGGATATCATTGGGAACTTTGGGCAACAGCTTCTGGAACTTCAAATATGAATGCACTAAAAGTTGCAACAATTTTAGGAGCTAAATCTCTTGGATTAGATGGAGATATTGGATCTATAGAAGTTGGAAAATTAGCTGACTTTATTATCTTAGATAAAAACCCATTAGAGAATATCCGAAATACAAATACAATACTTCAAGTAATGAAAAATGGTCGTTTGTATGATGGAAATACATTAGATGAAGTCTATCCAAGGAAAAAGAAAGCAAAAGGGTTCTGGTGGAATCAACAAGGGAAACCAACAGGTTTACCTGGAGTAAAAAAATAACAAAAAAGCCTTGATAAATATATCGAGGCTTTTTTGTTATATGCAGTTGTAAAATATGTAGTTAAGTATCAAATATTTTTTATGTTTGTGTAAATTAACATTTCATGAAATTATTATTAAAAATCCTATTATTAATTATAATAGCTCAAACTTCACATGTATATTCACAAAACTCTGTTGCAAGGGATTGGAATGATGAGTTATTAGAAGCGATTAGAAACGATTTTGCAAGACCAACTATTCATTCCAGGAACTTATTTCATTCATCAGTTTTAATGTATGATGCTTGGGCAATTTTTGATACTAATGCCGAAACCGTTTTTTTAGGAAAAACCTTTGGAGGTTATACCACTAACTTTAATGGTATCGCTGCTCCTTCAAATACCAATGATGCGATTCATGAGATTATAAGTTATGCCATGTATCGTTTATTAAATCATCGATTTGCAAATTCTCCAGGAGCCACAAACTCATTAGCTAATTTTACTACTTTATTTGAATCGTATGGATACGATGTTAATTTTATTTCTGTTGATTATAGCACAAATTCATATGCTGCTTTAGGAAATTATTTAGCACAAGAAATGATTGCTTTTGGATTGCAAGATGGCTCTAATGAAACAAATGACTATGAGAGTGAATTTTATTCTCCTACTAATGATCCTTTGATTCTTGAATTATATGAAGATAATGATTTAACAGACCCAAACAGATGGCAACCTCTTGCCTTTGATATTTTTATTGATCAAAGCGGTAATGTTTTTCCTGCTGATACTCCAGATTTTTTAGGCCCAGAATGGGGACAAGTAACTCCGTTCTCTTTAAAAGCATCTGATTTACAAATTTTAAATAACGGATTTGATTCGTATGTTTATAATGATCCCGGAGCACCAGCTTATATTCAAAATTCTACAGCAGATGGAATTGATGATCCTTACAAGTGGCATTTTGCCTTGGTAATTTCTTGGTCTGCTCATCTAGATCCAGCTAATAATACCATGATCGATATTTCTCCTTCTTCTATTGGAAATGTAGATTTTTCAGATTTTCCAACCACATTTGAAGAATATAAAACTTTTTATGACTTCACCAATGGTGGAGATATTGGAGCGGGTCATACACTGAACCCCGTAACCAATATGCCATATACTCCTCAAATGGTAAAAAGAGCTGACTACGCTAGAGTTTTAGCAGAGTTTTGGGCAGATGGACCCGACTCTGAAACTCCTCCAGGACATTGGTTTACCTTAATGAATTACGTTAGTGATCATCCTCAAACCGTAAAACAATTTGGAGGTGAAGGGCCAATTTTAAGTGATTTAGAATGGGATATTAAAAGTTATTTAGCTTTAGGTGGTGCCATGCATGATTCTGCTGTTGATACTTGGGGAATTAAAGGATATTATGATTATTTACGTCCTATCTCTGCAATTCGTTATATGGCTTCAAAAGGACAAAGTACCGATCCTGGTTTAGCAAGTTTTGATCCTCATGGACTGCCCTTAATTGCTGGGTTGATAGAATTGATTGAAACTGGAGATCCATTAGCTGGTGCAAATGGAGAAAATGTTGGTAAAATTAAAGTAATGTCTTGGAAAGGACCCGATTTTATAGCAGATCCTGATACTGATATTGCAGGCGTTGATTGGATTTTAGGAACTCATTGGTGGCCATATCAACGTCCAACTTTTGTAACGCCTCCGTTTGCAGGATATCTTTCAGGTCACTCTACATTTTCAAGAGCTGCTTCAGAAACTTTGACATTAATTACAGGTAGTAAATTTTTTCCAGGTGGAATGGGAACTTTTGATGTGATTCAAAATGATTTTTTAGTATTTGAAGAAGGGCCCTCAGAGAGTTTTGTTCTACAATGGGCTACCTATCAAGATGCTTCTGATCAAACAAGCTTATCTAGAATTTGGGGCGGAATTCATCCTCCTATCGATGATATTAGAGGTAGAATCATCGGAGAAAAAATTGGAAAAGATTCCTTTGAACTGGCAGAACAATATTTTTCAGGTAATTTAAGTGTCAATGATGAAGAGTTAAATGACAATACAATTGTATATCCTATTCCTGTTGATAATTTGTTACATATCAAGACTCCATATCTTGAAGATATTCAACTTCAATTGATTTCTTTAACTGGTAAATTGATTACTTCTGAGATAAAATCAAATCATAATGGGTTAATTGATTTACAGATTAACAATCTAGCAAGTGGTATTTATATCTTAAAAGCATATTCTGAAAATAACACCATTTTATTTCAGAAAAAGATTGTAAAATAGCTTCTACAGACTATATAACATGACTATCTTGACAAGATATTAATTTATTTTTACTCAATTATTTTAATAATTCATATGTTAATTTTTCATTAAATAAAATTATTGCGCTCTTTTTTAATAGTAATACTATTATATTTGCACTCTAAATGATTTTAATATGGATAGATTACTATCAACCATAAAGATTCAAGTAAACGAAAACCTTTATAATAAAGACCCTGAGACTTCAGAACTAGGGAAAAAAATTATAGAGAATAGCATCAAACTTATTCATGAGATTGGTGTAGAAGCATTTACTTTTAAGAAATTAGGAAAAGAAATACAATCAAACGAAAGTTCTATCTATAGATATTTCGAAAACAAACATAAATTACTACTCTACTTAACCTCTTGGTATTGGAGTTGGATTGAATATCAATTAGTATTTAGTACTTTTAATGTAAATAGTCCAACTGAAAAAATAGAAAAATCTATAGAGATATTAACTCAGACGATTAGCCAAGATTCTAACTATGGTCATATTAATGAAGTTTTGTTAAATCAAATTATTATTAATGAGTTTTCCAAATCATATTTAACCAAAGAAGTAGATTCTGAAAATAAGGAAGGTTACTTTTCTGTTTTTAAAAGATTGGTTAAAAGGTTAGAAGAAATTATTTTAGAAATAGATAATTCATATCCATACCCTTTAAGTCTGGCTAGTACGGTTATTGAAGGAGCCTTATATCAAAGCTTTTTAAAAGATCATTTCACCTCTATCACAGATTGTGATTCATCACATAAAATAAAAGAGTTTTTAATACATTTAGTAAACACAACTTTAAAGAATAGCAAAAATGTCAGATAATTTTTTAACAGCGTGGCAACGTTTTATGGGTTTATTACAGCTTGATAAAAAAGATGTATTACAAGTGTTCTATTACGCAATCTTTGCAGGACTGGTAAGTCTTTCATTGCCTTTAGGGATACAAGCTATTATTAATTTAATTCAAGGTGCACAAATAAGCACTTCTTGGATGGTTTTAGTAATTTTAGTAACCTCTGGAGTTGCATTTGTAGGGATACTACAAGTGACACAAATGCGAATTATAGAAAACATTCAGCAAAAAATATTTACTCGCTCATCGTTTGAATTTGCCTATAGATTTCCAAAAATAAAAATGAGTGAATTTAGAAATCAATATCCTCCAGAATTGGCAAATCGTTTTTTTGACACACTAACAATTCAGAAGGGATTATCAAAAATTTTAATTGATTTTCCTGCTGCCTTACTTCAGATATTATTTGGATTGATTTTACTATCATTCTATCATCCTTTCTTTATTATCTATGGTGTATTACTATTATTATTAATCTATGTAGTCTTTAAATTTACAGCTCAAAAAGGATTAGAAACTAGTTTAAGTGAGTCAAAATATAAATACAAAGTAGCGCACTGGATCCAAGAAATTGCTAGAGCAATCGTAAGTTTTAAATTATCAGGAAAAACGAGTTTAGCACTCGATAAAAATGATTTATTAGTTGACGAATATTTAAATTATAGAGAAAGTCATTTTAAGATTTTAATCTTACAATTTATACAAATGATTGGTTTTAAAGTTCTTGTAACCGGAGGACTGTTGTTAATAGGTGGAATATTAGTAATCAACCAGCAAATGAATATTGGGCAGTTTGTCGCTGCAGAAATTATCATCTTAACGGTAATTAGTTCTGTAGAAAAATTAATTCTTGGATTAGAATCTTTTTACGATGTACTTACTTCACTTGAGAAATTAGGTCAAGTAGTAGACAAAGATCTAGAAGCTCAAGATGGAGACAAGCCTGCTTTTGATGAAATTAATATCGAATTAAAAGACATCTCTTATATCGTAGAAGATAAAGACAAACCTATTTTAAAGGATATTAATCTAACAATAAAACATAAGGAAACTGTTATTATTAATGGTAAAAGTGGTTCTGGAAAAACATCCTTACTAAAATTAATCGCTGGTGTAATAGAACCAACTTTTGGAAATATTTATATTAATAATGCCAAGTTAAAAACTATAAAACTAAATCATTACAGAGGTTTTGTAGGGCAAACATTAGCTGAAGACACTCCATTTGAAGGAACTATTTTAGAAAACATCACATTTGGTGATAAAAATATTAGTGAAGAAGACGTAAAATGGGCGATTCAAAATACAGAATTAGAAGATTTTATCAAAGAGCAACCCAATGGTTTAAAGACCATGCTCTATCCTGAAGGAAAGCAAATTTCGTTTTCAATTGCTAAGAAGATTGTTTTAGCAAGAAGTATTGTAAACAAACCAAAATTATTGATTCTGAAAGAACCTTTAGAGCATTTTGAAGCCGATAAAGCGGAAAAAATAATGAAATTTTTATCGGATAAAGATAGACCTTGGACCTTACTTGTGGTAAGTCAAAATAAAAATTGGGTAAAAAACTGCTCAAAAGTATACACATTGGTTAATGGAGAATTAAAAGGATAGAAAATGCTAAACATTTCAAATAACAAATTGAATCAAAAAGTGAACATAGACAACTATGTTTCATTTAAGAAGGTGTTTCACGATAGAGATTACAAACATTTCAATCGCTTTTTAAAAGCCTTTAGTATCATATTATTGATTGTACTTTTCTTGCCTTGGACACAAAACGTTACAAGTATTGGTAATGTAACAACATTAAGACCAGATCAAAGACCACAAACCATTCAATCTCCTATTCCAGGAAGAATTGAAAAGTGGTATGTTAATGAAGGTGACTTTGTTAAAAAGGGAGATACTATTTTATTTATCTCAGAAGTGAAAAGTGATTATTTTGATCCAAACTTAATGCAAAGAACCCAAAAGCAAATAGATGCAAAAGGGAAATCTGTTAATTCTTATGAAAACAAAGTAAAGTCTTTAGAAAATCAGGTGACCTCTTTACGTAAAGAATTGGTGTTAAAAACGGAACAAACTAAAAATAAACTATTACAAGCAAAGTTAAAAGTAACGAATGATAGCATCAAATTTGAAGCTTCAAAAACAAATCTATCAATTGCAGAAAGACAGTATAAACGTACCGAAACTTTAGAAAAAGAAGGATTAAAAGCTGTAAAAGATGTAGAAGAAAAGAAATTAAAACTACAAAAAACACAAGCTGAAATTATTGGTGCAGAAAATGACTTATTGGCGAGTAAAAATGAAGTTTTGAATGCTAGAATAGAATTGAATAGAATTGCAGCATCCTACAACGATAAAATATCAAAAGCAGAAAGTGATATGTTTACTGCACAATCTAGCCAGTTTGATACGGAAGCACAAGTAACTAAATTAGAGAATTCTTTTACTAATTATTCTCTTAGGAATGACATGTATTATATCAGAGCTACTCAAGAAGGATATATCAATAGAGCTTTACGAGGTGGAATTGGTCAAACTTTTAAAGAAGGAGAGCCTTTGGTTGGAATTATGCCATCAAAAATAGATATTGCCGTAGAAGCTTTCATAGAGCCGATAGATCTACCCTTAATTCACAAAGGAGAAAGTGTTCAAATTCAGTTTGATGGTTGGCCTGCAATTGTATTTAGTGGTTGGCCTAATGCATCTTATGGAACGTTTACTGGAAAAGTAGTTGCTATAGAGAATTTTATTAGTTCTAATGGAAAATATAGAGTATTAATTTCTCCAGATCCAGATACACCTAAATGGCCAGATGCTTTAAGAGCAGGTTCAGGTGCTAGAACAATGGCATTGTTAGAAGATGTGCCTATTTGGTTTGAATTATGGCGAAAGTTAAATGGCTTCCCTCCTAACTATTATCAACCGACAAATGGAAAAACTAGTGGAGATTCTAAAAAATAAATCCATGAAGAAATATTTATTTTTAGTGTATTTCTTTTCAATAATTTCAATGTATTCTCAAGATCTCAATTCAAAAATCATGAGTCTTGAAGAGTATTTAGGATATGTGAAGCAATTTCACCCTATTGTAAAACAAGTAGATTTAGTGATTGCAGAAAGTGAAGCTAAATTATTGAAATCACGTGGTGCTTTTGATCCAAAGTTAGAAGTTGATTATGATAAAAAACAATTCAAAGGAACTGAATACTACAATAAGTTAAATGCAACTTTTAAAGTACCTACTTGGTACGGAATTGAATTGAAAGCTAACTTTGAAGAAAACAGTGGTTTCTTTTTAAATCCCGAAGCTAATGTTCCTGTTGATGGGTTATACTCAGTGGGAGTTTCTGTTTCATTAGCAAAAGGATTGTTAATGAATGAAAGAATGAGCATGCTTAAACAAGCAAAGTTCTTTAAAGATCAAGCTAAAGCTGATAGACAATTACTTGTAAATAAAGTATTGTTTGATGCTTCTAAAACCTATTTTAAATGGTTGCAATCTTATAATGAAAAGGAAGTTTACAACTCTTTTTTACAAAATGCTGAGTTGCGTTTTAATGGCGTAAAAAGAAGTTTTTATGAAGGAGAAAGAGCTTCTATAGATACTTTAGAAGCTGGTATTACAGTAAATAACAGGAAGTTAAATTTAGAAAGAGCGAACATTAAGTACATTAAATCTACTTTAGAGTTATCTAATTTTCTTTGGTTAGAAAATAACATTCCGATTGAGTTGCAGGATGATATTAAACCTGATAGTACTACCTTTGAAAAGATTGACCTTGTATTAAACATCAACTCATTTCAATTAGATAGTCTAAATATTAATGAGCATCCTAAGTTAATTTCATTAGACAATAAATTTAGAGGACTAAATATTCAAAAACGACTCAAAGCAAACAATTTACTACCTCAAGTTGATTTAGAATATAATTTTGTGACGCAAACTCCTGAATTTATAAACTCTTTGGATCAAAATCAGTACAAAGGCGGTGTAAAAGTAAAATTCCCATTATTTCTAAGAAAAGAACGTGGAGATTTAAAACTTGCCAAGTTAAAACTGAAAGATGTTGAGTATGAAATTGCGAGTACAAAAGTTACCTTAACCAATAAAATTGAGTCAATTTTTAGAGAAATTAACTCATTAGAAAGGCAACAAGGGTATGCAAATAATATGGTAAATGACTATCAAACCCTATTAACAGCAGAAGAACGTAAATTTTTCTTAGGTGAAAGTTCTATTTTCTTGGTAAATTCGAGAGAATCTAAACTAATTGATTCTAAGTTAAAAGCCATTAAAGTAGTGAATGAGTTTTTAACTTCTAAAGCTAATTTAGTAAACACATTGGCAACAATGAATCCATAACTAGTTCTTAAATAAATTAAAAAAAGCGATACAGATGTATCGCTTTTTTTGTTTTGATACCATTCTAAAATTAGATTCTAGAAGTATTCTAAATCAAAACTACTTTCTTCTTCATTGATATATCCAAAGATTGCTAAATCTTCGTTTCCTAGTAAATAGGCTTCTTTTCTTTCTCCATCTAGGAGAATTTCATCCATTTTAATATCTTCTGAACTATTTCTGATATTTATCTTTAAATTGTAAATCTCATTGTCTTTAATGCTATATGAGATGATGGCAGCTCTATCAAATCCAGTATCATTATCATCGTCAATAATAATCGTCTTAGTTACTTTAATCGGTGTTTTTAAACGTTCTTGATTTAATAAATCGCTTTGACTTGGTTTGGTATCTACTACCTGGGTTCTCGTTTCGTTTATTCGTATTTTTTTAGCTACTAGTACTCCATCAATTTTGAATTTTACTTTCTCTAGCTTCGTGGTTTTAATAATGTCGATATTTTGTTGTTCTTGTGCAAATACAGACATTGTTGCTAATAATAATATTAATAATGATATATTTTTAAATGTTTTCATTTTTTTTCTGTTTTTTGGGTTCATAATAATTGCTTTTAAAGCTACTGTAACTAATCAATTGCAATATTCTACTTCATCCAAGAAGTAAACATCCAATTTCTTTTCTCTAGATCTCTAATGAAATCTGTCAACATTTGCTCCGTAGCAACATCTCCTATTGACAATGCTGCATCCAAAGCTTCTAAAATGGTTTCGTGTATTTTTCCATAATCTTTTAATACATCAGCGACCATTTCTCTAGAAGTTTCAAAATCTTTTCGTTCTCTAATTTTTGAAATTTTAGAAATTTCATCTAAGGTCATCGCAGGATTTTGTCCAAATGCTCGTATTCTTTCTGCCGTGATATCGATTCTCTTTTTTACAATCTCGTATTCATTTTCAAATTCTTGATGTAATTCAAAGAAATCGGCTCCTTCTACGTTCCAATGAAAGTTTCTTAGCTTGTGATAATGCACTTGATAATCGGCCAATAATTGTTTTAAGTTGACAACAATTTCTGCTGTATCTAAGTAGGTAAATCCTAATTTTTTAAATGGTTTTTTTATATTTTCTTTTGTTAAGGTAGTATTCATAATAAGCATTACTTTTTTAGTTAAACAATAATTAAATAGATGCAAATGCACATGATTTAATAATTTAATTTGAAGTTTGTTGTTTTCGAAGATACTCGAAGAGAAGTTTAAGCCATATTAAGGCCTAGAAAGTAATTAGCTTAGTATTTGTTTGTTTTCTAATCATGTACCTGTCTCTTATACACATCTCCGAGCCCACGAGACCGTACTAGAT
>OLII01000089.1_pt1 | contig 32895 bp, 21 predicted proteins | sample 1609481 | NCBI WGS metagenome assembly OLII01 (sample SAMN05416859, study PRJEB24817) | seawater metagenome | isolation source: Sea water | place: Canada:Atlantic | collected 2013-11 | reverse complement strand
TCAGATGTGTATAAGAGACAGGGGTATTTCAGCTGCTAATCCTGAAGCTCTTGTTGATGATATTTTTATTGGCGCTGGTGATAAAAGCCAAGTAAATGACATGCTACAAGCAATATTGTCAGGCTCTTGTGTATCTGAGTCTGAGGCGGGGGCAGATTCAGCTAACAAAAGTAAAAAGTATGGTGGTTTGGTATTTGATGCGACAAGCATTAAAACAGTTGAGGACAGTGCAGCGCTTTATCAGTTTTTTCATCATAAGGTTAAAAGCATTAAGGCTAGTGGCAAAATTGTCGTTATTGGACTTAATCCCAAGCAGTGTGAAAACAGCTTACAGGCTAGCGTGCAACGAGGTTTAGTTGGCTTTGTTAAAGCCTTAGCAAAAGAGGTAGGGCGAAAAGGCATAACGGCTAACCTTATTTATGCCAATAGTGATTTAACAACCAATATTGCCTCACCACTGCGCTTTTTATTATCACACCGTAGCGCTTATGTTAACGGCCAAGTGATCAGGCTCAATGCTAAACAAGCATCAGAAATAGCGGTAAGTTGGAATAAACCCCTTGCAGGAAAAGTGGCTTTAGTTACCGGAGCATCTCGCGGTATTGGCGCTGCCATTGCACAGCTACTTGCCCGTGATGGCGCAAAAGTTATTGGTTTAGATATACCTCAGGCAGAAGCTGAGTTAAAAGCCACCATGTTAGCTATTGGCGGTGATGCCATAGCCGTTAATATAACGGACAAACATGCCGCGCAATTCATTGAACAGCAAATAGTAAAACTTGCAGGCGCTGTAGATATTGTTATTCATAATGCAGGCATTACCCGAGATAAAATGCTGTCACGTATGTCAAGTGAGGGCTGGCAACAAGTAATGGACGTAAACCTTGCCAGTGTTGAGCGTATTAATCGTTACCTATTGGAAAATAAGCGCATTAACTCTGGTGGTAGCATAGTGTGTGTTTCTTCTATTAGCGGCATTGCCGGCAATCTTGGTCAAAGTAATTATGCGATGTCGAAAGCGAGCATTATTGGCATGATAGAAAGTATGTCAGCACAATTAGCAGAGCAAAACATTAGCATTAATGCGGTAGCGCCAGGTTTTATTGAAACGAAAATGACCGCTTCAATTCCGGTGATGACGCGCTTTTTTGGTCGTAGAATGTGTGCTTTGTCTCAAGGTGGTTTACCAATAGATGTAGCAGAAACTATCGCTTTTTTAGCTGCGCCTCAATCACGGGGGATTTCAGGAAATTTACTACGTGTTTGTGGCTTAAATATAATGGGCGCTTAGGGCTGTTGGGCTTTCATAAGCTACTTGCGCCGCGTCTTGTTTTACCTTTAATACTTGGTCTTGTAATAATTCTTTTGATATTGCTCGGTATTAGTATTGCTGATATTTAACACGCCTTGATTATTTTGATTCTGAACCTATTTATAACTCTCCATTTATTACTCACCATTTATTACTCTCCATTTACTAATAAAAAAAGCCTGTCAGCTATAACCAGACAGGCTTTTGTTTAATGCTACAAATTATAGCGTTTATTATTTACATAAACTTATTGAGCACTAAGACCTAACTTTTCTAATATTAAGAAGAAGTTTTCACGGCGGTCTTCAATACCATCAACATCACCACTGATAGGACACGTTGCATCAGGACAACCACGGTTTACTATACCCGAGATATCGTCAACAAACTTAGTGCCTTGTAAACCACCATCAACATAAGCTTTAAGCTCTGTTAGGTAATCCCAGTAAGCATAAGGGCCACTGTCAGTGTTATAACCTTGAACATCGTTAACCCAATAGAATAAACCCGCAATCCATTTAAGCTCTTTATGCTCTTGTGAAGTACAAATTAGTTGTGGGTCAGAACAGAAATCAAGATTCGCGTACAAAGGGTTAGTTGGTGCTGGTGCAACATTGATCCCTTCAACAACAGTACCAACGGTACTAGGGTCTACATGACTTCGGCCTAAGAAGTGGTTTAATGTACCAAAGTTTTGACGTCCAGTGGTTTGAATTACCCCACGACCCCACCAGCCACAGCCTTGAACAGACTTGCCAGCAGCACCGTTATGAACAAATTCACCTGCTTTTTGACCAACGTATTGTTTACATTCATCACGTTCCCAAACTTGCTTGGTACTGTCAATGGTTTCAGGTTGTTCAGCACACCAACCACCACCAAAGTTCCAATAACCTACAGCGCCATTTACTAATAGACCTGCTTCATCAAGCACAGAATCTGGTGCAGCAAATAAAGGTGCTGGAGCACCATACCAACCAGCATGTGTCGTTGCTGTTACTTCCATTTTTGGAGCGACAGGACAAGAGTATGGATGGTCAACACCGGTAGTTGGATTAACACCATAGCTTGCATAGTCTTGCTGTAATTGACCACAAGATGAACTTAGTGGGTAATCAACAGGGTCACCAGTAGCAATTGACCAGTTATTCTCATCACAAGCGTTGTAGCGAATGGTTTCTTTCATACTTTGAGATAAGAATGCGGCAATGGCAACTTTTGCATATTTAGCATTAGTCGCATCGTCAGCGTTCTCATCAAATAACCAAAGTTTCTTACCCGCAATACCGACGTTATACATTGAACTTAGACCTTGTAAGAAGTCATTCCACTTATACACTGTTGAAGGTGCATATTTACCTTGTGAAATTTCATACAAGAAAGCTTCAGTATTCATTGTGTTTTCAACACTTAACAGTCTTTGATTGAATGACTCAATAGACGTTAATTGAAGATCTGTATCAACTGCACTGCCATTTCCTTCGTAATACAGAGGAATAGTCGCACTTGCATATTCTGCAATTTTGCTGGTTAAGTTAGCGTCATCTTCATCAAACAACACAGCAAATACATTATGATGTGCTGCATGACGTAACTTGCGCTCTGCAGAAGTTGCTCCTAAAAAGTAAGTACCGGCTTGACTTGTTGGTACAGACAGTAGGGCAGGAGAGTTAACAAAATCAGATACTTGCTTAACAAAGCGTAAACCATTGTCCCACTGATCAGCTGTTAAAGCAGCCGTAGCAGTGGTTTTCTCAAAAGCAACAATATCTGCTGCATTATCACCACGGTATAACTCGAAACGATATAAAGCGTCGGCTGTTGCTTTAGAAGCAGCATTCCACACACTTCGATACCCTGTGTGATATTGATTGGCAAAACTACCAATGGTTAATTCCCAACCGAACACGGCATTAGGTGCTAATTGATTAAAGATTAAGTTGTAAGCTTGCACTAAACCCTTAGCATCGTTTGATAATGCATTGATATCGTTAGCGCTAATGGCTGTAGTTGCTGCAGATAGTGCTGTTGTAACATCAACATTACCCAGAGACGCACCTTTGTCAGAAACTATACTATCAAGTAAGTCACCACCAATAACGACCGTTTTATTGCCAGCAGTTTGCGCGGCTGTTATAGCGGCTTCAAAAGCACTGGTAAGCTGTTCAACACTGCTAGCGCTACTTAGAGATGCTTGTACCTCAACAATATTTGGAGCATTTGAAGGACTAGCAACAACCACTTGATTAGGCCAACCTGCGACTTTTAAAGAAACAGGATCAGTATTATTTGGCATAGAAAGTAGTGCTGGAGCACCTTTTGCTGTGCCATCACAGTTAACTTGCCAAGTCCATGTGTCATCGCTACCTGGGCTAGTAGATGTTTCATATTTAGCTGAGTAAGCAATATAATCACTGTTGACGAAAATATCTCCACCTTTGGCAGTAGTACCTTCTGTCCACACGTTGTAACCCTCACATTGACCGCCTGGATCAGGTGTTGGGTCAGGATCAGGTGTTGGGTCTGGATCAGGCGTTGGGTCTGGATCAGGTGTTGGGTCTGGATCAGGTGTTGGGTCTGGATCAGGCGTTGGATCTGGATCAGGCGTTGGATCTGGATCAGGTGTGCCTGCGCCTACTAATGTCCATGCTGTTTGCCAAGCTGTTCCTGTGCCAGGTGCGTAATGATACGCTGAAGCTGATGAACACCAAGCAGCAATATTACATTGATAGTTACTACCAGCGTTACTGACAATATCTCCTGCCGCATAACTTGTGCCAGCTGAATAAGCTGTTGGACCTGGACCAGGCGTTGGATCTGGATCAGGCGTTGGGTCTGGGTCAGGCGTTGGGTCTGGGTCAGGCGTTGGGTCTGGGTCAGGCGTTGGGTCTGGATCAGGTGTTGGATTTCCATCAGAACATTCGTGTGCTAAAGACCAGCTGCCGTCGCTACCTGGGATTGATTTAGTCCACCATTTGGCCGTAAAGGCACTGCCGTTATGTTGCACAACATCGCCAGTATTGGCATGACTAGGTTTTCCTTCCCAGTCTAATTGTGGAAAATCAGGGTAAACATTAATACCTTCACAGCTTTGCGCTGCAAATGCATTGGTTGACATTAATGCACTAGCCGCAATCGACATAGCAATAATCGTTTTATTAACTTTAAAATCAGGCTTGATATGTTTCATTCTATTGTTCCACCTTTAATTTATTATTTTTTTTTATAGCGCATGGAAAAGACACTTAGATGTTGACAAACACTCCCTGTTATTCAGTTTTTTATTGTATATATTTCATGCTCATTTCAAGCTAGCATGCGTTTGACAGCGCTGTCAAATGGCTTTTTTTAACATCTTATAACCAAAGTTAAAAATGTCCTTAAAGACAAAAGTGTTTTAAACTGTTGATATATAATGATTTATCACGGCTAGTTTTTAGTGTTTTTTTTAGCGTTATATTTTGTAAAAAAATAATCGGTAGGTTGTAAAAAAATAGTGTCTAGAGGTAAATAAAATGTTGCGACTGGTTTTTTAATTAGCTGAAAAGTATCAATGGTTTTGCTATCAGCAACTCCCTTCTATTAAAGATTTGCTGAGGTTTAATTGGCAGAAAATAGAAATTGAGCGGGTCAATTTTTATTAGAGGAAGAGCAGCTTTTATAGTTATAACTAGAAAAAATACATCTGTTCAAGTCGCGGTAAATAAACGGTAATATTTAAATTTTTCAATTTGTACTAAAATATGTAATTAATAACAATGTTGCTTTGTCTATTTAGTATGATAAATAACTTGAGTCGTTTCATTTCAATTGCCTGTATCTTCAATAACATTAAGCTTGCTTTATGTTATTTCTTTTCCGGTCTGCTTTTTATTCATCTAACCCTTGAACCTGGACTTGCGATGCCATTTTCTCCTTCTGCTGGTATTGCTTTGGGGGCTTTGATTATATGGGGGAATGGGCTTTGGTTCGGTGTATTATTAGGCTCAATATTGTTGAATCTCACCTTGTTTTTGACGAGTCCAATACTGCAAGACGTTGACGTAATTTTATTATCTACCCTTTCGTTAGCCCAGACATTACAAGCCATTTTAGGTGCTTTCCTGATCAAGCGTTTTATTCGTTGTCCCACCGCTTTATTAAAGGATAGAGAAATATTCAAATTTCTCTTTTTAGGCGGTCCTTTGTCTTGTTTAGTAGGGGCTACGTTTATCATCACAAGTGCTTTTCTCTTGAGATTGGACTATTTACCTTATCAACATTATCAATTTGCAACATGGTGGGCAGGTGGATCTTTTGGGGTAATGATTTTTTCTCCTTTTGTTTTAATGCTGTCGGGAAAAAATAGAACGTTATGGAAACAACGTCGAAAGTTAATGATTTTGCCATTAATTGTTATGTTATCTGTAGTCATCATAACTTATTCCCGGGTAAACGATTGGGCAAATGAAAATAACCAATTGGCGTTTAAAGAAATTGCCAATGAAGATATAAAAAGTTTGAATAATAACTTCTTAACTTATATAGACGCTGTAGCTTCTATAGAGCGCTTTTATTCAAGTACTAATCATCTGAACATCACCAAAGATGACTTTAGAACCTTTGTAAAGTACTTACTCCTTAATAAAGAGGGAATTAACGGATTAAGTTGGAACCCTGTTGTGGTAGATAGTGATAGGGAGGCTTTTGAAACGGCTCTGAGCGACTCAGTAGATAATGCATTTTTTATTAGTGAGTTAGATAGCCAAGGTAAGCGTATTAAAGCCAATAAGCGCTCTCGGTATGTGCCAGTAAAATATATTGAACCTATGAATGAGAATGCTAAGGCTCTTGGTTTTGATGTCTCTTCAAATTTAGCCCGAAAAAAAGCGTTAGATAGAGCTATGTTATCTGGAACAGCACAAGCAACTGCAAAAATTTCGTTAGTACAAGGGCAAAAAACCGAGGCGGGTTTTTTGTTATTTTATCCAGTGTACTTGCAAAAATCTCAAACAGCTGCTGAACGCGAAAATAATATATTAGGGTTTATCGTTGGGGTTTTTCGCGTTGGTGATATTACAGATTCAATATTAAATAAAAAAATTAATCAACAAGCCCATTTAAATATTTATGATATTACTGATGGCATTTTAACTCCCTTATACGGTGCTAATGAAACGCCGACTTTTTACCAAAAAGTTTTTGAGGTGACTGAAATAATCATCATTGGTGGAAGAGAGTGGGTAATTAAGTTTTTTCCGACAACAGAATATTTAGAAGATAATAAATCGTGGCAGGTATGGCTGTGGTTTATTGCGGGCTTATTTTTTATGAGTTTATTGGGGGCATTTTTGTTGTCTATATCGGCACGTTCTCACTATTTAACGAATGAGGTGATATCTAGAACAGCCGAAATAGAAAGAAACCGTAAAGAGATAGAGAACAAAAATGCGCTACTTGAAAAGAGGAACAAAGAACTTGAATTATCAAATACTGACCTAGATCAATATGCCTTTGTCGCCTCTCATGATTTAAAATCTCCGCTTCAAGCGATAGAGCAATTGGCCAGCTGGATAAAAGAAGATAATATATCTATTTTACCTGAAGCTTCGATTGAGCATATAAATACGCTACAGCAAAGAATCGTGAGAATGAAGGCTATGTTAGCTGATTTACTGTTGTACTCTAGAGTTAGTCGAGAGGAGTTTGAGGACAAAGAGGTGCATTTACATAAGCTTATAAAGCAACTCATTAAATTTAATAATGTGCAGCCAAACTTTGTTGTAGGTTGTGTGAATTGTGATCAGATTATTCATGTTAAAGCCTTTCCTTTAGAGCTTGCTCTTCGTAACCTTCTGAGTAATGCAATAGTCCACCATGATAAGAAGTCAGGATGTATTATTATTAAATATAGTGTTAAAGATAGTTTTCACCATTTAAGTATCACGGATGATGGACCTGGTATAGCACCTCATTTACAAGATATTGCGACAAAAATGTTTAATACATTAAAATCTAGAGATATAACCGAAGGTAGTGGTTTAGGGTTATCAATTGTAAATAAAGCTATTTCAAGGCTAAATGGCACAATGTCAATCGATTCAGATGGAACAAATGGATCTTGCTTTCACTTACGGTGGCCAGTCTAATGAATTTAAGAATCAGAGAGTGTTCAGATGTCGATTTATAATGGTTCAACTTCAGTACTGCTAGTTGATGACGATAAAGTTGACAGAGAAATGGTTCAACGGCTGTTAAAGAAATCTCAATTAGCTTCTTCAGTTATTGAAGCTAATACAGTGGATGAAGGCCTAGCAGCTTTTCGAACACAGCATTTTGACGTTGTTTTACTTGATTATCGTATGCCGACAAGAAATGGTAATGAGATGATTGTCGAGTTGAGAAATAATTTCGTCAATAATGGCTGTGCAATCATTGTATTAAGCACCTCAGAAGAGGAGCAGTTAGCAAGCAAGTGCATCAAACTAGGTGCACAAGACATGATTGTCAAAAGTGAATTGACGGCCAATAGAATTAAAACAGCAATAAAAAATGCTCGAGCAAGGTTTGACCTAGAACAACAACAAAAATCACTCTATTTAGAGGCAAAAAAGGCTGCAGAAAGCGACTTATTAACAGGACTGCCAAACCGGTTTGTTTTTGATGAAGCCTTAAGTTCATCGTTATCAATTGGTAATAACCACCGTAACGTGGCCCTTATATTGTTTGATATAGACAACTTTAAAGCGATTAATGATTTATACGGACATGACTGTGCCGATGAATTACTTGTAGAGCTAGCAAAACGTATCGACGATATTTTACACGGTCATAAAGTGTTCTCTCGCATTCATGGCGATGAATTTGGCATTCTCTTTTCTGATATAAAAAACACTTATTCTTTGAGTTTACTGGCAAAGAAAATTATCGATTCCAGCAAAGGGCTAAGACTTAATAATTCAGTGGTTAATTTGAATGTAAGTGTCGGAGTAGCGATTAATTCTGAGGGGGTAAGTGACTATAAAGAGTTAATTAAGTCGGCCAATATCGCACTATATAGAGCTAAAGAACAGCAAGGAAGTTACTTTTGTTTCTTTTATCCTCACATGAAAAAGCAATTGTTAAGACGTTACGAAATTGAGAAAAAATTAACAACTGCGGTGAAATCAGATGAATTGTTATTGCTATACCAGCCGGTAATTAACCTTAAAAGTAAAGAGGCCATAGGCTTTGAAGCATTGATTCGTTTTAAAAGCAATTTAACCTTACAAAGTTACCCTGATGAGTTTATCCCTATTGCTGAAGAAACAGGTGCTATTTTAGATATAGGTATGTGGGTGATTGATGAAGCAATAGGACAGTTAGCTTATTGGAAGAGTCTTTCAGATAAGCGATATACCATGGCTATAAATTTATCCGTTGCGCAATTAAAGTCAGGTAGCTTAGTTTGCGATATTAAGCATAAGCTCGAAGCATATAACATTTGTCCGAGTTTGTTGGAGTTTGAAATCACAGAGACGGCAATATTTGATTGCACTCAAGCGTTTATTGATAAAATTGATGCGATAAGAGCGTTAGGATGTAACGTTGCTCTCGATGATTTTGGTACTGGTTTTTCTTCAATATCGCATCTAATGAAGTTACCCATAACAACGGTCAAGTTAGATAAAAGCATCATGCCGCATGAATATGAAAGCGGAAAGAAAAAGTTGCTGTTAGAGGCACTTATTCTAATGGTTAATAAACTTGATTTGGATATTGTTGCTGAAGGTATAGAGGAGCCCTACCACCTAGCTTATATCGAGAAATTTGAAGTTAACCGTGCTCAAGGCTACCTATTTATGAAGCCTAATACCGCAAAAGAGATCGAAAAAACGTACATTCTACGTTAGTCAGGTAAATGAGATTAGTTTTATGATAAACCCTAAATATATTACCGGTCGTTTGAGTGTTAATAGCTTTGCTAAAATGATGTAAGTTGCTTTTTCTTGAATAAGTAAGGCGCTTTTTATAATCAAATGTAATGGAACAAAGCCTGCGACTTAACTCACAGGCTTTGTCTTAAACATCATTACGTATTATTGTTGTTTAACAATTTCGCCAGATTTCATGACAAAATCAACCTCAAGTAAGGCTTTGATATCATCAAGTGGGTTGTTGTCAGTGGCGATGATATCCGCTATTTTTCCGGCTTCAATTGTGCCTAAAGACTTCGATTGACCGATGAGATCAGCAGCATGCACTGTTGCTGACTTTATAATATCTTGGGGCTTCATGCCTGCGTTAAACATCAATACCGCTTCTTTAGCATTATTTCCGTGTCTAGAAACGCCGCTATCGGTGCCGTAAGCAATTTTAACACCTGACTTATGAGCACGTTTAAAGTTTTTAATCATATCACCGCCAACTCGAATGGCTTTGGCGCTAATTGCTGGCGACATAAAGTTGGTGGTTTTAGCTAAGGTGACCACCGTATCCCCAGCCATCAATGTTGGCACTAGGTAAGCGCCAGTTTTCTTAAATAGCTTAATGCTTTCTTCATCAGCATAGCTGCCATGTTCAATACTGTCTACACCCGCTCTTAATGCGGCGTTGATACCCGAAGCTGCATGTGCATGACTGGCAACTTTTCGTCCTAACGCGTGGGCAGCGTTAATCACTTCTTTTAATTCGTCATCTGCCATTTGTTGCCCTGTACCGGTATCTGTATCGGATAAAACGCCGCCAGTGGAGGTTATTTTTATAACGTCAGCGCCGAACTTTATAGCGTGACGAGTAGCGCGGCGACAATCGTACGGGCCATCACAGACTGTTTTTGCTGTGTGCATCTCTAATAAATCAGGACTCATACCATCAACATCACCATGGCCACCTGTCACGGCAACATTACTGCCTGCGGCAAAGATTCTAGGGCCTTGTAAGTAGCCTTTAGCAATGCCATCACGCAGTGCAAAAATCTGCTCTGGCGTTCCACCTAGATCTCTTACTGTGGTAAAACCGGCGAGTAAGGTTTTTTTGGCAAAATAGGCACTTTCAACTAATTTATCTGAATCAGACATTCTTAGTTTTTTACTGTCGTTTTTAGGTCCTAATTCCCCTTGTAGGTGAACATGCATGTCCATTAAACCTGGCATAACGTAGCTGTTTGATAAGTCCACCAGTTGAGCATCTTTTGCTATCTTGATGGCAGGTATAAAACCCGACTTCAGCTCAGTAATTTTTCCATCGATTACCACTATTGTTTGTTTAGATAATAATGGCTTACCTGGAATTGCCAATACATTGCCAGCATGAATAACGTGTGTTTTTGCTGCAAGCTGATTGGAAGTAAACACTGCAAGGGTTAAAGCAAAGGTTAATGTGGTTTTTAGCAATGGATTCATTATTTATTAATACTTATTTTTTATAATTTGATCTTTACCATAGCAACCTTGCTGACATGAGGAAATGAAAATACGCCGAATGAAGGGAAATCATCGTTGAGCATCATGACAAAGTGCAAGGGTATTGAAGCAATGCGTAAAGAGGAGCAGTTTTATAACGCTCTGTTGTGATGCCTTTGCAATATAAATTCATGCATTTGGTGCAAGAGTATAACGTAACAGATGAACTGTTTTTGTTGTAAGTAACTGAAAGTATTAGTTTAGTGTTGTCTTTATATTATTGGCTTGGATTTTGTATCGCTGTTGTTGAATGGATCGATTTTAAATTTAACGACTAAATCAGGGTTAATAATTATGGACCTCAGTAAATACAAGCTGAATAAGAGCAAATCTTCAGCTAAAAATATACCTGCAACTGAAAATAAAACGGTCAGTATTTTACTGATTGAAAAGCTGCCCAAAGCAAGCTCTATGCTTAAGAAAGCCTTGAAAGATTTTGATTACCTAATCACTAAACATATTTCTTTTGAGGAAAACATCATCAAACAAATTGAGTTATGTCAGCCAGATATTCTGATTATGGCCACAGACTTACCTAGCGATAAGTTATTAAATCAGCTCGCAGATATTAATCAATTACTACCGCTGCCTATTGTTATTTTTGCAGAGCATGACACGCCCAAAGTTATTCAAAGCGCAATTGAGGCGGGCGTAAGTGCCTATGTGGTTAATGAAATATTTCCGCAACGTTTAAAAAGCATTATTTCTGTTGCTAATGAACGCTTTAAAGCCACTGAGTTGCTTCGTAATGAGTTGAGGAAAGCGAAAACTCAGTTAGAAAGCAGGAAGTATATTGAAAGAGCGAAAGGGCTCATTATGCAGCAAAAGCAGATCAGTGAGAATGAGGCGTATGGCACATTACGCAAAATGGCGATGGATCAAGGAAATTCATTGGCAATAGTATCTAAAAATATTATCGACGTATGCGAGTTATTATCAACACCAACACCAACACCAAATTGTTAGTAGCTAGATAGCACTGTCATGTGCAAGCTTGGTGCATAGGTTATGGTTAAAGTGCAGCCAAACTTTTTTAACGTATCCTAGTAGTGTGTGAGCCCAGTAAAAACGTTTTTATCAACTTGGCACAGTACCTGCTTTATCTAGTGTATTAACACTAATTTGTTAATACTCATATATTAAGGCTTATAAATTAAAACTCATATCTTAAAACTTATATATTAAGGCTTAAATAGTAAAAAACCATTCACAGGCTTCTGATTTATCGGAAACTTGGACACAGAAAAAATACCTTTATCAATGGCGATAAAAGTAATGAATAAAACCTGATAGCAACGACGCATCAGGATAATGCTAGGCAAGACCTATCACTATACGAGCAATGGCGCTCACCAATAATCAACCTTAATAGGCTGATTATTGGTGGGCGTTTTTTTTTGGAAAAATTTTAAACTCACTTTGAAGGAGTTCTTATGAACTGGAAAAAATCGTTAACCAATACTTTAAAAAAAGCCGTGCTAAGCAGTGCAGTGCTGTTGTTGTTCACTAATATCGCTTATAGCGAAAGCTTAGGTGAACCTGAAAAGGAAGAGCTGAAGTTTGGTTTTATTAAGCTTACTGATATGGCGCCGATTGCAATCGCTTATGAAAATGGTTACTTCGAAGATGAAGGCTTGTATGTCACCATCGAAGCACAAGCGAACTGGAAAGTGTTACTTAACGGTGTGATTGATGGAAGCTTAGATGGCGCGCATATGCTTGCAGGACAACCTATTGCCGCAACTATGGGCTATGGCACCAAGGCAGATATTATCACGCCATTTTCAATGGACTTAAATGGTAACGCCATCACGGTTTCAAATAAAACCTGGCAACAAATGAAGCCAAACATCCCCAAAATGGCAGATGGCAGACCGGTGCACCCAATCAAAGCGGATTCTTTAAAGCCGGTTATTGAAGCACTTAAGTCTGAAGGTAAACCGTTTAAAATGGGGATGGTGTTCCCGGTATCTACCCATAACTATGAATTACGTTATTGGTTAGCCGCGGGTGGTATTCACCCTGGATATTACGCACCGCATAAAGGAGATAGCTCTGGCACCATAGATGCTCAAGCGCTACTTTCTGTAACACCACCACCGCAAATGCCATCAACGATGGAAGCGGGCACTATTCATGGTTACTGCGTTGGAGAACCGTGGAATCAGCAAGCTGTTTTCAAAAATATCGGCGTGCCCGTTGTTACTGACTACGAGATTTGGAAAGACAATCCTGAAAAAGTCTTTGGTATTACCGCTGCGTTTGCAGAAAAATACCCAAATACCACGGTTCGCTTAACGCGCGCACTTATTCGCGCGGCTAAATGGTTAGATGATAACAACAATGCCAACCGTCCGGCTGCGGTAAAAATACTGTCGCAATCTAATTATGTTGGCGCAGATTACGATGTGATCGCTAATTCAATGACGGGTACTTTTGAATATGAAAAAGGCGACAAGCGTGATGTGCCTGACTTTAACGTATTCTTTCGATATAACGCCACCTACCCATACTACTCAGATGCTATTTGGTACCTAACGCAAATGCGTCGTTGGGGACAAATCTCAACGGATAAAAGTGACCAATGGTACAAAGATCTTGCTAGCAAGGTTTATCGTCCAGACATTTATGTGAAAGCGGCGCAATCTCTTATTGATGACAAGCTGATCTCAGCCAGTGAATTCCCAGACTTTGCCAATGAAACAGGCTTTAAAGCGCCACAAAAGCATTTTATCGATGACATAGTTTATGACGGTAACCAACCAAACGCTTACTTAGAGAAGTTCAGTATTGGTCTTAAAAAAGGTGACAAGCTTTAAGTTCATTTAAGTCTTAATGCTTTTCTCGAAGGAGTAAAAAATGAGTTCAACCACAGTAAAAATAACCAGCTTAACAGTGACTGAGCAAGTGATGACATTTGTTAAAGCGAAGCTAAATACCCTCACTAATGCGCTATTACTGCCTGTTGTAGGTATCAGTATATTTCTCTTTTTTTGGTCGATTACCGCCCAGAGTATTCATACCTCTTTAGGGGAATTCCCTGGTCCTAAAGCCGTGGTTGAACAATTTTCATCCTTGTATGTTGAGCACAAAACCGAAAGAGAAAAAGCCGAGGCTTTTTATCAACGCCAAGAAAAGCGTAATGCTGCCAAGCTGGCTAAAAACCCGGATTATGTCGGTAAAATTAGGGCATATACCGGTAAAGAAACCTTTGTTGACCAAATATTTACGAGTTTAATTACCGTGACCTGTGGTTTTTTACTGGCGGCATTAATCGCCATTCCGTTAGGTATTTGGATGGGGTTAAACAAACGCTTAAATTTAGCGATCAACCCGATAATTCAAATCTTTAAACCAGTATCACCATTGGCATGGTTACCGCTAGTTACCATGGTTGTCAGTGCCTTGTATGTCTCGGATGATCCGTTAGTGTCGAAATCATTTCTTACTTCAATGTTAACAGTAACCTTGTGTAGCTTATGGCCAATGGTGATTAACACCACAATGGGGGTTTCTTCAATTGGCAGTGACTTGGTGAATGTCAGTAAGGTATTGCGCTTAAGTACCCTGACACATATTCAAAAAATAGTCTTACCGGCATCGGTTCCGATGATTTTTACCGGTATGCGTTTATCTTTTGGCGTGGCTTGGATGGTATTGATTGCCGCTGAAATGCTGGCGCAAAACCCAGGACTAGGTAAGTTTGTTTGGGATGAATTTCAAAATGGCAGCTCCGACTCTCTTGCACGAATAATGGCTGCGGTTGTGGTGATTGGTTTTATTGGCTTTTTATTAGATCGCGCCATGTTACAGCTACAACGAAAGGTTTCTTGGGATAAATCAAGCGTAAATGTTTAAGGAATGATAATGAAAAATACTCAAACAGCAAACACGAATGAATGCAATGGCACAGAAACTGACATCAACCAGGCTTTTTTAAATATTAGCCAAGTTGACATGGTGTTTCCGACACCGACAGGTGGCTTTACTGCCTTGAAGGACGTTGATTTGCAAATAGATAAAGGTGAGTTTATTTCACTGATTGGTCATTCAGGCTGTGGTAAGTCAACGGTACTTAATATCGTTGCCGGTCTTTATCAAGCCAGTAAAGGCGGAATATTACTGAAAAATAAAGAAGTAAACGAACCAGGCCCTGAACGTGCCGTAGTCTTTCAAAACCATTCTTTATTGCCTTGGTTAACCTGCTATCAAAATGTTGAATTAGCAGTTAAACAAGTGTTTAGCGACAAGATGTCAAAAGCAGAAATGAAGGAGTGGATTGAATACAACCTCAAACTGGTGCATATGGACCACGCCATGTTTAAACGTCCCGATGAAATCTCAGGAGGCATGAAACAGCGCATCGGTATTGCCCGTGCGTTAGCTATGCAGCCAGAAGTGTTATTGATGGATGAGCCTTTTGGCGCGCTTGATGCGCTAACTCGCGCGCATATGCAAGATTCACTGATGGAGATTCAAAGTGAGCTAAACAATACCGTTATTATGATCACTCATGATGTTGATGAAGCGGTGTTATTGTCTGATCGCATTGTGATGATGACCAATGGTCCTGAAGCCACCGTAGGTGAGATTCTTGATGTTAACTTAGAACGCCCACGTAGCCGATTATCATTGGCAAAAGATGTTGAATATAACCGTCTACGCTCTGAAGTCTTAACTTTCCTGTATGAAAAACAGCGTAAAGTTGAAAATATCAGTAGTAAGTCTGCACCAGCAAAGACAGTGGAAAAACGGTGCGTTAATGAAAGTTAACGCCAGTAAAATTTACAAAATGAAAAATACTTAACGTTCGTCAAGAAACGTGTAAAACGCTTATAAAAATACAGATATAAGCACGGATAAAAACAAAAATAATAGTAAATATAAAATTTACATAAAGAATTCACATAACTAATAATAAACAAACTAAAGGATAACTAACACATGACACCGAAGAAAATCGCTTTATCACTCAGTATTGCCTTAGCAGCAAGCCATTCAAGCTTAGCTTTTGCTCAGGCCGTTGAAGCTAGCTCAGTGACCGAAGCACTGGTTTCAGGTAAAACCAACCTAGATGCAAACTTACGTTATGAATCGGTCGGGCAGGATAATGCGCTTAAAGATGCTAAAGCGCTGACTTTACGTACTCGACTAACGTACACCACAGGCAATATTGCCGGCTTCTCTTCGTTAGTGGAGTTTGAAGACTCACGTAATGTATTGGGTATTGATGATTACAATAATACCCTAGGGAAAAACACCGATTACTCAGTAATAGCGGATCCAGAAACTACAGAGCTTGACCAGTTTTTTCTAAAATATCAGCAAAAGTCACTTGCAGTTAAAGCAGGTCGCCAAGTTATAACCATGGATAATCACCGCTTTGTTGGTCATGTTGGCTGGCGTCAAGATAGACAAACGTTTGATGGCGTTACCTTCGCTTATCAACCGATTGAGCAGTTAAGTTTGCAATACGGTTATATTAACAAGCGCAATAGGATTTTTGCCGAGGCTAAGGATATAGACGCTAAAGATCATTTACTTAATGCCAGTTATAACACTTCATTGGGTAAAATCACTGCTTACAGCTATTTACTCGAAGTGGATAATGATACTGAAAATGCTTTAGATACTTTTGGCTTACGTTTTAATGGTGCAGCAACACTTGCACAGCAAAAAATTTCCTATCAGCTTGAGTATGCACAACAAGATGCGGAAAATGCGGCAAGTACTTACTCAGCGGATTATATGTTAGCTGAAGTGAGCAGTACATTTTCAGGTATCGGTATTAAAGTTGGCTATGAGTTATTGGGCTCTGATGATGGTGGTTATGGCTTTTCAACACCGTTAGCGACTTTGCATAAATTTAACGGTTGGTCAGATCAATTCTTAAATACCCCAAAAGAAGGTTTGGCTGACTTATACGCTAGTATTGGCGGTAAACTTGCTGGCGGTAAATGGGCGGTAATCTATCATAAATTTGATGCCGATGAAGCAAGTGCTTTAGTGGATGATTTAGGCGCTGAAATAAATGCTGTCTATTCAAAAAGTTTTACTAAACATTACTCGGCTGGGATAAAGCTAGCTTCATATTCAGCTGGTGATGCTGGTGCTGGTAAAGTCGATACTGATAAAGTATGGCTATGGGTAAACGCTAAATTTTAACAACGACTATCTACATTTTAGCGCTAATTGCTAAGTGAAATTTAGTAGAGTCAGTCAAGTTAAGTTACTGAGTTAAGTTAGTAAGTGAAGTCAGTCAAGTTAAGTTTATTTGTAATAAAATACAATTGCTTAGCTTGACTGTTTCTCAGGAGTTAAAGCCAATTCACACCGCTAGAGTGTTTGTTCATGGAGCTTGATTGATAAATGGCAAAGTATAGTTTAGCCGCTAGTGTGATTTACCCTATCTTCAGTCTAGCTAAACCTCTAAGGCCAACTGGTTTAAATACGTTTTCATAAATACAGTTCTCTTGTTCGCTTCAAGTTTTGCTGCAGCAGTATTCATTGTTTGTTCTAGGTTGAGTAACTTCACATAGAAGTGATCGATAGTGTTGACTCTGTCATTGGGCTCACGCGAATGACAAAAGGGATCACTCACATCATACAAACCGACTTTAAGTTGGCTACTCACTTGAATGCATCGAGCAATACCAATGGCACCCAAGGCATCAAGTCTATCGGCATCCTGCACTATCTGCGCTTCTAATGTTTTAGGTTTAACATTGGCACTGAAGCTGTGTGAAATAATAGTGTGCTTTATCTCTTGATGATAGCTCTTCGGATAGCCAATGCTATCAAGAAATTCAAGTGCTTTATCAGCAGCAATCAAAGAGCTTTTCGCTCTGTCGGGATGATTTTTAGGTAAGGAGAAGCAGTCGTGCAAGTAAGCGCCAGGTAACACTACTTCCAATTTTGCCCCTTCAATGTTACTTAACATCTTGGCCGTTTTGACAACACGAAATACGTGGTTTAAGTCATGAGCTAAATCTTGTGTCATTTCTGCTTTGATAAAGGCTTTTAATTGCTCTTCATAGTTTTCTAACACAGGTATTCCTTATTCATTAATCTTACGCAAACTAAAAGGGAAGTGGGGTTAAGCAAGTCGCTGGTAATACGGTATTAAGCCCGAAATAAAGCCCGAGATAAAGCTCAGGATATAGCTTGGCAGTTAACGGATCAGAGTTAAAATCTGCTTAAACTCGGGGGATTGGCAGTCTTTAACGAGTTCGTAAAGACACATTTCTAAACCTGTGACTTCAGCGCCACAGGCTTTTGCGCGATTTATCCCAAGCTGCATATTGGATAATGTTCGAGAAGATACGCAATCACCGACTAACTCAACGTTAAAGCCCGAATCAAGCAACCCTCGCGCTGTTTGATAAACACAGATGTGCGCTTCAATGCCACAGATTAACCAAGTATCTACGGCCATCGTTTTAGCCGTGTGGAGAAATTCGTCGCTATCACAAGCATTAAAAGTACACTTTGTGAGGGCTGGTACATTATCGAGGTGAGCTTTTAGCTCAGCTACTGTACCACCTAACTTATCGGGGTTTTGTTCAAGCAACAAAATAGGCAACTTAAGCGCTGTCGCACCTTGAATCAACTTCGCGCAATTGGAAATTAAGGTGTCACTGTCATGAACTAAACGCGCAAGTTTTCCCTGAACATCAACAACGATAAGTCCTGTTTTATCTACTGATAACATTTATTTCTCCTTTATTTGATGCACTTAAAGTATGAGTTAGCTGATTTCTTTAGACATATAGAAGAAGTTATCTGCTTGTTTATCATTAATGGTATTTGTATAGGTCTCAAAACCATTCCGTTTATAAAGGTTATACGCCGGACTAATTTTAAAAACGCGTAGTTTCAATGTATTTACGCCAGCGTTAATTGCCAACCGCTCACACTCTGCTATGGCTGCAGCACCAATGCCATTATTTTGAAACGTTTCATTAACTTGTAAATCTCGGATATAACAGGCGTTATCTTCAAAAGCTAAGCGAATTGCTCCAACAACTGAAGCGTTATAGAGAATATCCCAATTTTCTAAGTCGACGATTTTTTCTTTTATCTGAGATTGCTGCCAATTAACACCATAGTGCTGATAATAAGGTCGCATATTATGGTAAGTAATCCCCGCCGATACTAAAAGATCAGCGGTTAACTGGTCTGAAATCATCGATAATGTCCTAAGGTTTTATAAAGGCAGCTTAATACGGGAAAACCAACAACAAGTTGATATGGAAAATGTAGCAAATCGTGAGGTACATTTGGTAACGGTAACTTAAGCCATTCCTACGTAACCCGGAGTTGCTTGAATACGCTGACACCAATGTTGAATTGCCGGATAACGAGATAAATCAAAACCACCTTCATCGGCAACGTGGCTATAAGCATAAAGGGATATATCAGCAATGGTCATCTCATTGCCCACTAAAAATTGAGTTTTAGATAATTGGCTTTCCATTATTTGCAGGGCTTTATTGCCACCTGCTTGCAGGGCATGATATTCAGCGGCTCTTTCTTTTGGCAACCCTAGGTATTTTTGAATAAAACGTGCCACGGCAATAAATGGCTCATGACTGTATTGTTCGAAGAACAGCCACTCATACACTTTAGCCTTGGTGTAAGTATCGGTTGGCAGAAATGCAGTGTTCTCAGAAAAGTAGCCTAGCAGAGCGTTTGATTCGCACAGGTAGCGTCCATCATCTAATTCTACCGCCGGAATTTTTCCGTTGGGGTTTTTAGTTAAAAATTCATCAGTCTTGGTCTCACCGTCTAAAATGTTGACATGAATCCACTCATGTTCAATATTTAAAAACGATAATAACAATTTAACTTTTAAGCAATTTCCTGATTGTAAGTCGCCATATACTTTCACTTTAGGCCTCCTTGATGATTACAGTTTACGCTTCATTAGCGGCGAGTTTTAGCTAGTTAAAGTACTCGACGCAGCAGCATAAATCCAATGGTGCTTTGTTCTGCTTTATGTTGCTTGCTAGGTCTCGCTTTTATAGTGTTATTTTATAAACATCTATTGTAAAACCGCGAAACGATGAAGCTTCTATGAACTCAAAGCCTGCTCGGTTTACTACTTTGACAGAGCTGGTATTCTCAGGCTCGATCAGCGCGAATATAGCAGGTAATTTTAAGGTTTTCTTAGCAAAGTCTAACACGCCAAGAGTCGCCTCAACAGCATAGCCTTTGCCTTGTTGGTTGCTCGCTAAACGATAGTTAATATGGATGACCTCACCTGACGCGATTTCATGCTTATTTAACCCACAAACCCCGATGAAACCTGCAGTAGCAGCATCATAAATAGCCCAATGACCATAACCGTTTAACTCATATTGTTTTTGGCAGTTGTTAATATATTCATGGATCTGCTTTTCACTATGAACACCGACTGTAGAGTATTTCATCACGATAGGATCAGCGAGCACCTTGGAAAGATCTTGCGCATCAGCATCTGTTATTTTACGAATAGCTAATCTTTCAGTGTTTACTATGGTCAATATGAACTCCAGTATTTTCAAAGCCCTGATAATGTCATGGGTTAAAACAAGGGTAATTGGCAGTGACAGATGTACTTATCTATCAATTTTTCTTGGCGATAAAGGTCTTATTGATAATACGCCAGCCATTTTCGCGCTTGTACATAACAAGGTAGTCAATGTAATGTGTTTTGGGCGTATTAAAATCTAGTTTAACCATCGCCATTTTGTCATCAACTATATCAACTGACAGGATATTCGCTGACCAGGTATCTTTCGTCGCTTTTTTAAAGTAGCCCGAGAACTCTTTTAACGGCACTGTTCTAATGGTCTCTTTACCCGTTTCTTTACTAACACTAATCATTTTAACGTGACCAAATTCCATATCAAAAGCGCTTGAAAGCAGTTTTTGGTCGCCAGTTGCTGCCCCGTTAAAATAGTTATAGGCCGTTGCTACAACTGCTTGGTACTCCTTACCGGTAATAGCTTCAGCATTACTGGCAAAAGATAAGAAAAAGCTTAAAAACGCGGCAGTCATTGAAAGTGACTTTAGATTATTCATTTTGTTGGTATCTCTCAAATAGGCTATAAATTTAATTTTTAAAAGAGATACTATTTGATACGCAAATAGAAAATAAGTAAACCATTGCAATTGTTACAATTTATGAGTGAAAAACTATTAAATAGCTTTGCCCATTAAGTCGGCTTACTAATTAAACGGTGAGCGCAATAAAGAGGTGAGTTAAATCCGAGTGTATAAATGACAGCCCACTATAGTGGCGTAAAAGAGTTGACTAACATGTGAAGCGAGCGAAACCGAGTAAACTGTTTTCCGTTCCGCTTTAATCTAAGGGTGCTAGTAAGCTACCTAATATATCATCGGTTAAGCTGAGTTTATTATCACTGACTTCTTCAGATAATAGTGCGTTAGCAAGTTCGGCTTTATTTTGCTGAATCTTCAGGATTTTTTCTTCTATTGAATTTTCAATAATGAACTTATAAACAAATACCGGTTTGTCTTGCCCGATGCGATAAGCCCTGTCGGTCGCTTGGTTTTCTACGGCAGGATTCCACCATGGATCGAAGTGAATAACAGTATCGGCAGCGGTTAAATTCAAGCCAACACCACCGGCGCGTAAGCTAATTAAAAATACTGGCACTTCACCATTTTGAAACTTATCAACGACGGTTTGTCGGTCTGTGGTTGAACCGGTTAACTTAACAAAGCTGATACCTGCCGCTTCTAGTTCTTCTTCGATTAAACTAAGCATACTGGTGAACTGTGAAAAGATTAATACTTTACGGCCTTCATCGATTTGCTCTGGCAGGGTTTCCATTAAATAATCAATTTTGGCGGATTTATTGACTTTTTTAGCACCTTTTAATGAAAGCAGTTTTGGGTGATTACATACTTGTCTTAATTTTAACAAGGCATCTAACACTTCTATCTGGCTTCGCTTTAAGCCTTTTTCAGCAATAATATCTTTTAAACGACTGTCCATGGCTAAACGCACTGATTCATAGAGCTCAGCTTGTGCACCTTCAATACGTAAGGTTTGAATGATGGTCGTTTTTGATGGCAGCTCGGTGGCGATTTTGTCTTTGGTTCTACGTAAAATAAACGGTTTGATACGTTGATTTAATAATTGTTTTCGTTCTTGCTCACCATGTTTTTCAATTGGGGTTCTAAATAACTTGGTAAATTGTCGTTGACCGCCTAAGAAACCGGGCAGTAAAAAATTGAATTGTGCCCAAAATTCACCTAAATGATTTTCCATAGGCGTACCTGTTAAGCATAATTTATGGTGCGCTTTTAGCGTCATAAATGCTTGGTACAGTTTGGTTTTTGGGTTTTTTATATAGTGCGCTTCATCAAGAATAATGTAATAAAACTTGTGCTTACTATAACTATCTAAATCTTTAGTAATAAGCGCATAGCTAGTGATAATTAAGTCAACTTGGTTTGGATTGTCACCATGTTCTGTTATTTCATCGAGACAGCCAAAATATTGATGGCGTTTGCTGCCATTTAGTACTTGATAGGAAAGCTCAGGCGTAAACTTTTCTATTTCATTTGCCCAGTTAAAAATAACGCTGGTGGGCGCTACAATTAACACCGGTTTAGTCAAACGACCTTGTTGTTTTTCAATCAGTAAATGCGCCAAGGTTTGAATGGTTTTACCTAAACCCATGTCGTCAGCCAATATACCGTTTAATTGATATTCACGCAGAAACTGTAACCAGTTAAGCCCTTGTTGCTGATAACTTCTTAGCGTTGCATTTAAACCAGTAGGCAAAGCAACCGTAGTAATTTCTTGAAAGTTTTTTAGTTTGTCTGCTAAAGCTCTAAGTTTACTGGCACCTGTGGCAATAAGTCCTTCATCATCGAGCATGGATAATGTTTGATGCCCTTGAAAGCGCGATAGCTCAATAGTGCCATCTTTATTCAAGGCATTGGGCATAAAGAGTTCTATAAACTGCTTTAAAATCGGTTTGACACTTTGATAGCGCAGCGCAATAAACTCACCTTTATCTAAATCTACATAGATAGGGGAGTCGGGAGAAATCAGTTGCTCTTTTTCGCGATCCATCAGCGCAGAACGCGGTAATTGCTCAATTGCTCCAAGTAGAATGGGAAATGCCGGCATTTTAATGCCATCTACCGTTAAATTTAAACCGAGTGAGAAAAAATCATGATCATCGCTATCAATCACTTCAGCATCAAAGACACTATCCGTTTCTAGCGATTTATAATAAAAAGCATCAGCAAAAGTTATGTGCCAACCGAGGTCTTTGAGTAAAGGGATTTCTTGGTCTAAAAATTGATGCCAAGCAAAACGGCCATGCATCATCATAGAGTATTTGGGCGTTGTATCCCTAGGCCCTGCGCCTTTATTTAAATACTCAGCGTTAATAAAAGCATAACGCTTAGCAATGGGCTCAGGGCTAAACTTTAATGAAGATAATTTATCGACCACTGATTGCTCAAAGGCGAGGTCACGATAAATTTTTTCTTCATTTTGATGATCGTGCGCATCATTGTTTTCGATATTGTTTTGGTTATAGCTTTCGTCATTACTTTCAACAGAGTTTTCGCCATCGGACGCTATTGTTGGGGTAATGGTAATACTGTCATTATGCGGATTAACTAAGTGGCCTTGATAAGAAAAATTAACCTTCACATGACCGGATTGTGGATTTTTTTCTAACGGTGTTGAAAAGTGTAAGTGTACTTCAGGCCTGCTTAATGATTGTAAGAATTTTGTCTTAGGTTTAGGTAAAGCCTGTGCTGCATCACCTAATGACAAGGATAGTTTATTCATCACCCAAGGTAATTTATCTTCTTCAAAAATAGGGGAGTTCAGTAAGTCCGCTTCAAAGTCACATTGGGTATTAGTGGTTATTTTTCCGAAACAGTTTTTGTCTTCATCATAAAAACATAAGGGTTGTGCTTTGATAATGATAATACTGCTTGAAGGCTCATTAAAAACAAGCTGTAAAGTATGTAACTCGTTAGGTAGCGCGATCCACTTCCACTGGGCCTCTAATGGCTCACTTAAGGTCATTGGTTGCTCTAAATTGAAAGGAGCATGCCAAAAACAACGATTGGTCTTTATAATTTGTTCAAATAAATCATAATACTTGATGTTGTCGCCAAACTGGTTGGTTCGCATTAACTCAGTAATTACCGCGACATCTTCATTCGTTGCATAAGCACTATTAATTAACGAACTAACTGAGTGCTCGGTGCCAAGGGAACTACTCCAACCGCCACTTTTCTTGGCACGAGTCGACTTAATCGCTAAGTTATAATAATCGTCTTCGTTATAAGGGTTGGGCTTTAAAAAGTATAATAACGATTTTTGTTGCGGATTAGCCTGGTATCGACTTGGTTGAGCTTGAAAGCTGCTCAACCATCTATCAACAATTCGCTCTGAGGTGGCAACAGAGTTTTTATCAAAAAGCTCATGAATAAAACAATGCGCTAACGCAGCACCGTGTTTACAGTCTCGGCCAACAAAACAATCACAATAACTGGCAATACCATCATGCTTAACATTAAGTACTAAACGTGTTGCGTAACTCGATTCTTTAGAGCGCTCACTAAACACTTCACCGCGAATTATTTCACCATCTAGGGCACACGTTTTAATCCCATCTGCTTGATAAACCCTTGCACCTTTATGCCACTCTTTTTTGCTAAAGTGTCGTTCAAGTAATGCAGGAGTAAAAATGTTATTGGCCATAAGTTCTTAATTTAGTATGCAGTTAAAAGCTGATCAGGTTAGCGGGGTATTTGCGCTTAATTATATGATAACTATCAATTACCATAATAATAGTCTGGGTTAGTGCAAAAGGAGAATGCTATTCGCGGGTCAGGCATTATTTGAGCTAAATAATAGCATATAGCCATGTTTTTCATAAGTAATAAAAGTAAATTTGCGTGGTTATTGGTGTATTAAATCAAAGTTGGCTAGCTTCCAAGGGTAAACAACTTTAACAATTATTTAAGTCAACATTAGTCTTTTTCCTTTTTTTTGCTATACCTAAGTAAACACTTTTCAATTTTATATCCTTATATCCTTATGCCTTTATCATTTTTACAACAAGTTGAAACCCCAGAACAAAAGCCTTGGAAAGTCTTAATTGTTGATGACGAAGAAGATATACATACCATCACTAAAATGGCGTTAAAACGCTTCACGTTAGATGAGCGAGGTTTAACATTCCTTCATGCTTATTCTGCAAAAGAAGCTAAAGAAGTCTTAGCAAAAGAAAAGGATATTGCCTTAATCTATTTAGATGTGGTTATGGAAACCGACGATGCAGGGCTACTACTAGCTAAGTGGTTACGAGAGGATTTGAAGAGCTTCTTCACTCGTATTGTACTGCGCACAGGACAACCAGGACAGGCCCCAGAAGAGAGAGTTATTGTTGATTATGACATTAATGATTACAAGGAAAAGACAGAGCTGAGCAGAACCAAACTCTTTACTACTACTTACACCGCTTTACGCGCCTATCGTGACCTGCAAAAAATCGAAGAAGCCCGTGTGTATCAACAATATTACCGACAAGGTTTAGAGCGAGTAATCTCAACCACGCAAAATGTTCTTGAGAAAAGAACGCTTCAACAGTTTTTTAGTGGCTTACTGCAGCAAGTAATTTCGCTTTTACATACTGAACAAACTAGCGCATTAATACAAATTACCGGAGTCAGTGCGATATATTCTGAAAATGATTATCAAGTTATTGCTCAAATAACCGATGATTCTGGTGATGATTCAATTGACCCTGAGATTTATCAATACCTAAATAGATCTATTGAGCAAAAGCGAAGTATTTTTGAAGATAATATTCTTGTTGGCTATTTTCCTAGCCAAACAGGTAAAGTGAGTTTGCTGTTTTTAAAAGGCATTGAATCGATTACTGAAATGAATAGAGATTTGTTGGAGGTATTCTCAGGCAGTATCAGTTTAGCCTTTGATAATTTACTGCTAAACCGAGAGATTATTGAAACTCAAGAAGATCTTATTTATCGGTTAAGTGATGTGGTCGAGTCTCGCTCAAATGAAGCGGGTAATCATATTCGCAGAATGTCTGAAGTCAGTTACCTCATCGCTAAAAAGTTAGGCTTACCCGAGGAGGAGTGTTTGTTACTTAAACAGGCGGCTCCCATGCATGACATTGGCAAAGTGGCAACTCCTGACGCGGTATTATTAAAGCCAGGAAGACTCGATGAGGCCGAAATGGCAGTGATGAAAGAGCACGCGCACATAGGTTATGCAATTATGCAGGGTTCAAACAGACCTATTTTACAAAGTGCAGCAATAATATCTCAGCAACATCATGAAAAATTTAATGGTGAAGGTTACCCGCAGGGTCTTAAAGGAGAAGAAATTCATATCATGGCACGCATCGTTGCTGTTGCAGATGTTTTTGATGCGCTTACTCATAAGCGTTGTTACAAAGAAGCCTGGCCGTTAGGTAAAGTCATCAGTGTTATGGAAGAATCATCAGGTAGCCATTTTGACCCTGCGGTACTTAGAGTACTCATGGCAAATATTGACTCTGCGTTAGCGATTAATCGTAAATATAAAGATAACCCTAAATAAATTAAGCAAGTTAAGGGCATAGAGCATATTTACACTTTAGCTTACTGGAAATTTAATTAAATAAGCTAAGCCTTTACCTAATTGACTTTTTATCGTTATTTTTCCATTCAAAGAACTAGTGACTAAATTATAAACTAAATGCGTGCCAAGGCCACTTCCGCCAGCACCTCGCTTAGTGGTATAAAAAGGTTCGAATAACTTCTCTAAAGCTTCATCACTCAGGCCTTTACCATTATCACGATAGCGAAGTATCACGTTGTCATTTTTTTGATAAGCTTCAATTAATATATTACCTTCTTGAGACTCATCAAAACCATGGGTAACTGAATTAACAATTAAATTACTTAAAATTTGCGATATAGCACCTGCATCGACATTGATTGAGAGCATTTCCTCACAAATGACTTCTAACTTTATTGCGGTGTGTTTTAGTTTAGGCTTGAGGGATAAAATTATTTCGTCTATGTATTGTTTCACCTTAATGATTCGTTTTTCGTTGGAGGTTTGATCAACAGCGACTTGTTTAAAGCTGTTTACCAAAGCAGCGCCTCGCTGAGTATTCGTGGATAAAATGGCAAGGATCTCTTCAACATCTTCAAAGAAATTCACTAAACTTTCTTCTGTCAGGGTATTCGATTCCATTGCATGTTTAACCAATTTATATTCTTCTTCAAGGTGGCTTACGCCGGTCACACAAATTCCTAAGGGGGTATTGATTTCATGAGCAATCCCTGCAACTAAGCCACCTAATGAAGCCATTTTCTCTTTTTGCAGTAACTCATTTTGCGTCGTTTTAAGTTGTTTTATCAGTTGCTGTAAATCAGCATTTTTACTTTCTAATAAACGATGCTGTTTAGCCATTTTTACCTGTGATTCAGTTCGTTGAATAGTGTTGAGAACTTCTTCAATTGCGATGGCGATATGTTTGGCAACAAAGTTCATCAACTCTAAGTCTTCTGCGGTATAAAGAATGTCTTCATCATAGCTTTGAATAATAATCAGTCCATGAAGAATGTTCGCTGAAATCATTGGCGAACCAATCCAAGAGGTAAAATCTGTTGAGCCAATGACGCCTTCAATTTCACCTTTATCAATGAGTTGTGTTATTTTCTCCATGTCTAGTAATTGCGCTTCACGTGATTTGATGACGTAGGAGCTTAGCCCTTTGCCTAGTGGAATTTCTGAGCCTAATTTATGTTCGTCTTTTTCATCCATCATATAAGAAATTTTTAAGCATTTATTTTCTTCATCGTATATGGCAATAACTAAATTCTTCGCATAAATTATCTTTTTAATAATCGAGTGGATTTCTTGATAAAAAGGATACAAATCAATGCTATCATGGTGTATTGACGCTATTTCAAATAATGCGCGTTGGAGCTTTTCTGCTTGTGCTTGGTCATTCAGTTGTTCTTCTAATTGTATAATATAGGCTTGCATGTCTGGTTTTGACATTGAGCTGATTGACGGGTGTAATGTTTTAGACAAAATTAACCTCACTCTTAACTAATTTTGTTTTATTGTTAATTAGATAAGCATAGTAAAACTATCTAAAAACAGGACGTTTTTCGCTTATTTTATCTCCAGTGACTGGACGTAATCTATTTTCACTTATCTGTTTAAAAAGTTTATTCTTTTAAGTTGTGACTCAGCTTCTTATTATTAGTACACAGTGAAATATAAAAGCGGATTGAAACATCGGCTAACGATTTAGAAATAACCATTGCTAAATATTTATGTATACTTTAGTGCATTGTTTTATATTATTTAGCGCTATTCACTTAAAGAAGGTGTCACTTTTTGGATATATTGTTCAGTAGATTGAGTGTCGTTCTGATGATTATGCTTTGTAATGATTGCTTGGCGGGCGAAAAAGTTAATCAATCTTTATCGGTAACGAGTAAAGGCATCGTTTTTGTTGAGATCCCTCGAGGCGTTATTAGCATTGAAGGTTGGGATAAACCAGAGATTATAATAACGGGCGAGTTAGATGACACAATCAAGCAGTTAACCTTTAAAACCAAGCCTGAAAAGACGTTAATCAAAGCGGATACTGAAGGGAAGCAACATTGGGGAGATGCCAGTACCCTTAAAATAATGATGCCAAAACACTCACAGTTGCACTTTAAAGGCATTGATACCTCTTTCAATATTTCTAAATTAAGCCATATTATTCAAGGCAAAACTATTACTGGTGATGTAATCGTTAGTCAAGTACAAGGAAAAGTGTTGCTTTCAGTGGTCAGTGGTAATGTCGAGCTCGTTGATTCTTCTGGTCTTGCTAAGGTGCAATCAGTAAGTGGCGAGGTTGAATTTTCAGGAAACTTCGAACAAGCATTTCTAAAGTCTATGTCTGGTGATATTACTGCTGATATCAGCGGCACTAACCAGCTAACCCTTAAAAGTGTCTCAGGTGATACTTTAGTCAGTGGGCAAATAAAAGATAAAGCGCAGCTTAAATTAAGTAGCGTTAATGGCGATATTGTTTATCTTTCAGCTAAAGAATTGAACGCTCAATGTCAGATGGTTAGTCAATTTGGTGGCGAAATTAATAACCAATTAACCGATGACATGCCTCAGGAAAGTAGTTTGCACAAGAAAACATTAAGTTTTGTTTCTGGTGATGGCTCAGGTGAGTTGATAATGAATACTGTTACCGGCTCTATTACGATAAAAAAAATGGATAATAAATAGTTTAGCGTTTAACAAACGTTTGGAGGAAGTCATTGGATAGCTTCTTAGTACAATTAAGGCAGCGACAAGTGTTTAAAGTCGCGACTATATACGCAGTTTCAGCTTGGCCATTAATTCAAATAGCTGACCTTGCTGTACCTGCGCTGGGTTTACCTGACTCAGTGATGACGTTGTTATTGCAGCTTTTTTTAGTTGGCTTTCCTATTTCTTTGATTTTCGCTTGGTTATATAACTTCACTTCAGCAGGTATTGTTAGAGTTAAGCGCGGTGAAGAGCAAACGTTAAACCCACAAGCTAACCTTAAAACCACTTTTTCTATTGCAGGCACTTTGGCTGTAGGTGTTGTCGTTATTTTAACGGCACAGCTATGGCTTGAAGGGCAAAACACACCACAAACGATTGCGCAGGCGCAGCCAAAAACTCCAGCAACTGAACCAGCGCTATCGTCAGGTAAAAAAGAGTCAATTGCTATTCTACCGTTTATTCCTTTTAGTAATGATGTTGAAGACGAATTCTTTGCTGATGGCATGGTGGAAGAGTTATTAAACTTATTAGCTAAAATACCTGATTTGCAAGTCGCTGCAAGAACTTCATCATTTGCCTATAAAGGCGTATCAAATAAAACCATTGTTGAAATAGGTAAAGAACTTGGTGTGGATACCATTCTTGAAGGCAGTATTCGAAAAAATGATGTCACCAATAAAATTCGGGTTACCGCGCAATTAATTAAAGTCAGCACGGGTGAACACCTGTGGTCTGAAACCTATGATCGTGAGTACCGAGATATTTTTCAAATTCAAGATGATATTGCTAGAGCTGTGGTTGATAAAATGAAAGTGACCTTGTTAGGGGCGTCAACATCACTTGATTTAGCTGCAGAAACTTATAATGTTGATGCTATGGTGGCCTTTGGTAAAGCGCAAAAAGAGTTAGCTCATCGCACCGCACCTTCCATTGCTTTAGCACTGCAACACTTTGAACAAGCGGCCAATTCAGACCCGCAATATGCACGGGCATATGTAGGGATTGCAGAGGCTAATATTCTACTAGCGTTATATGGCAACTTGCCTGAACAGCAGGCTAATAGCAATGCTAAGCAAGCACTTGATAAAGCATTTGCACTGAACCCACAACTGGCGGCGGCACATGCAACACAAGGCTTATTATTATCGACATCTGATGCCACTAAAGCGGAGCAATCGTTTAAGCGAGCCATAGATATCAACCCTAACTATGCAATGACGTACATGTGGTATGGCTCTTTATTACAAAGTCGAGGTGATGTAGGTGGTGCTCATCAGTTGTTTGAGCAAGCGTATGTCTTAGATCCTAAATCACCCGTTGCAGCCTATAATGTCGCTTGGTGTTATTACCAAGAGGGCTCAGAAAAAAAAGCCATGGATATCTTTTCTAAAATTATTAGTAACGACCCATACTACCCCGGAGCTTATAATTTAGTTGGCGATATTTTGAAAACACGTGGCAGGCTGGATGAAGCCATAAGTATGTATAAAAGAGCCCTTGATGTGGACCCCGTGAATAAAGGCGCCATTAAAGGTTTGCTCATCGCCAATATGGATATGGGCAAAATTGAACAGACTCAACAATGGTTTGATTATGCCAAAAATCAGGACTCTCAGTTTTCAGCAGATGATATGCGTTATCTGCAAGTGCGTTTCTATGCCAGTCAAGGAGAAATAAATAAGGCACTTACCTCGTTAGGCAATATTAAGTTCACTGGGGATAAAGCTCGGATGAATGATTACATTGCTGGCGAATTGGCTTTTTATCAAGGAAATTATTCACAAGCGGTTACTGCCTTTGAGCGACTTCGTAGTGCTAGTTCATTAAGTGATGGTTATTTTTATTATATTTCTGATGGGCAGTCTGCGGTTCATTTGGCATATGCTTATATTCAACTAGAACAACAGACTAAAGCTCAAAGTATTATTGATGGTTTCAGTCGTTTTCTTGAAGAGAGCAAAACAAAAAAATCTAATGATCCATCATACTATTACAATATGGCATTAGTTAGTGCCTTAAATAATGATAACACTGCCACTTACCAATATATTCAAGGGGCAATAGATGCAGGTTGGATAAGAGTTTGGCAAGCAGATCTTGAGCCTATTTTGGCGCAAGTAGCTCAGGAGCAACAATTTACTCAAATGATGGGAGGAATAAGAGCCCGCCTAATTAATATGAGGGCTCGAGAGGAAGGTGAGAGTTCTTTCTTATTAGCTGACAGTGAATCATTTTAACCTAGCCAAGTAGGCTTTGTTACGGATGCAGTCTAATGAGCGGATTGCTCCCTATGAAAGACACACCCAAAGCAACTACTGAATAAAGTTAGGAAGCCCAATAGGCATGTTCTAAACTATCTTCTCGCTCAGGTAATCCACGTGATAAGCGCGGAGAGTGTTGCACTAACACTTCATAACTCACTCGGTTAGCATATTTACTCATTTGTGACAGTGATGAATAGGTCATGGCGGTTTGTGAATGTTTACTTGAGTTATCGACATTCATTTTATGATAAACATTGGCACTTAAATCATGCAGTACTGCTGCAAGTGCACCATCACCAGCACCATTGGTATTTTTTATATTCTCTGGTCCACCCATATATGGCGCAGTATGGGTATAAATCTTCACTGGATTTTGACAGTCTTTCAACAACATTGGTCGAGAATATTCATAGCGATTAAAGTCCGCGATAGCACCTGGTAGTAATGGGTATTCAGTTACCCTTTTATGCTCATCATCAACATAACCTGCCATAAATAATCCTTGGGCACCTGCAGTACAAATAACCAAATCTACCCAATCTAAGCAAGTATCGGCTGCTTTTAGTGGGTCTTCAATGCCGGTAATTGCTAAGGCTTCTTCTTCATTCATCGCGAGGATATTGACATGGTCTTTGACAAACTTCTGCCAAAATTCAGGCTCTTGTTCAATTAAGAACTTGGTGCCTAAGGTCAACACTACTGGAACACCAGCTTTGTTCGCACACCTGACCGCTTTAAGTGTAGCTTCGGTCATGGTGTCACCCTCTTCGGTGCGCATCAGATAAGAGCTAATGACTAAAGCGGCGGCATTACTAATTAATGATTCATCAACAGACTCAGGCTTAAGTTTATTAATTAAGCCAGCATTAATGGCGAAGGTTCTTTCTCCGCTATCATCTATCAAGGTAAAGCATCGACCAATTGGTCCGTCGACAGGTTGTAAGTAATTTAAATCAACCCGAGAAGAGGTGTTACTGATGAAACGATAGGCATAACCACCGACTTGGATATTCTCTGACATCACGCCTAATAACACAGACCTATCATCGGCAAGTACAGAGTAATTATGCATTGTATTGGCTATGGTACCGCCAGCAAATTCGTAGTCGATTAATTTTTCATTTTTTAAACGTTGATATAAAGCATGAGTAACCTCGTCGGGGATCACTTGAGACATTCCACGTTTTAAAGAGAATTCAGCCAAGAACTCATCATCAATCTTTGCTTCAATATCAACAAGCGTTTGATCCATACCTACAACATAACTTCGCGCTAATTTAGCTTCATTGCTAACTTTGTTGGTTAATGGGTTTTTATTTTCAACAGGGAAATAGTGTTTGTGTTGTCGGCGACCAGGAAATTTCATTGCAGTAATATTTATAGACGTTAAAGGAGCAAATTATAACTTAACAAGCTAAGTGACTGCCAATAAAAATATCGATATTTACCCGTTACCATTCAAAATGCTCGATTTCAGTGGGAATTAAAATGCCTTTAGGCAAGGTGAATAATTTAAGCATAGTCACTCTATGTTTTGATTATTTACCGCAGCATAAAGTC